>Ga0214473_10000087_pt1 | contig 132957 bp, 135 predicted proteins | sample RVTome_7_FD_203509 | JGI IMG/M metagenome (GOLD analysis project Ga0214473, IMG submission 203509) | Soil microbial communities from uranium-contaminated site in the Upper Colorado River Basin, Wyoming, United States - RVT98D197 | ecosystem: Environmental > Terrestrial > Soil > Contaminated >...
ATAGACAATGAATACCATCTATTTTGACAATAACGCTACGACAAGCATTGCGCCTGAAGTTCTTGAGGAGATGCTCCCTTATCTGAAAGAAATGTACGGCAATCCCTCAAGCACGCATACATTCGGGGGACAGTTACGCAAAAGGATTGAAGAGGCGAGGGCAAGGGTTGCAAAGCTTCTTAATGCAGAGACAGAAGAGATAATATTCACGAGTTGCGGGACAGAGAGCAATAATACCGCAATAATGAGCGCTGTTGAGTTTCTGCCTCAGAAAAAACATATCGTTACATCAGCGGTGGAGCACCCTGCAGTTGTAAACTTTTGTAAATACCTTGAGCGTAAAGGTTACAGAACTACATTCGTCCCTGTAGATAAACAAGGCAGACTCAGGCTGGACGAGTTTTCAAAGGCAATTGACGATGATACTGCGATAGTGTCTCTGATGTATGCAAACAATGAAACAGGGGTAATATTCCCTCTGATGGAAATAGGAGAGATGCTAAAGGAGAGGGGTGTCTTATTTCATACCGATGCTGTGCAGGCAGTAGGGAAAATCCCGATAGATTTAAAGAAACTTCCCGTTGATATGCTCTCATTGTCAGGACATAAACTCCATGCTCCGAAAGGCGTAGGCGCTCTGTACGTCAGAAAAGGGACGAGATTCAGTCCGTATATGATAGGCGGTCATCAGGAACATGGCAGGAGGGCAGGGACAGAAAATGTGGCTTCAATTGTGGGACTTGGCAGGGCATGTGAGCTTGCAGGCAAAAATCTTTATAGCGAGATGTCCTATCTGGAAGGTCTGAGGGACAGACTTGAGACAGCACTCCTGAAATTGTGCCCTGATGCAATGGTAAACGGAGATACGGAAAACAGACTGCCGAATACCACAAACATCAGCTTTATGTATATTGACGGAGAGGCAATTCTTCTCAGACTTAATGAATTCGGCGTCTGCGCCTCATCAGGCTCTGCGTGCACATCAGGCTCTCTTGAGCCTTCTCATGTCTTAAGGGCGATGGGTGTGCCTGCAACAGCAATACACGGCTCTATCAGGTTTTCGTTGAGCCGATACAATACTGAAGATGAAGTGAGAAAGGTTATTGGGATAATGCACGGGATTATAAAAAAACTCAGGAATCTCTCGCCTTTTGGAAGAGAGAGATTATAGTTTTAACCGTTCACTTTTCAGGATACGAGATGTGTTTTAGTTGAGGCTGTATGGTAATTACTTTCCGGGAACTTTTGGTATTGTCCCGAAGAGATATTTTAAGTCTTCATCCTCAAATCGCACTCCTGCGCCAACATAAGTTCCGCGCCGCTTTTTGTTAAGTATATTGTCGCCGCCTGCGGAAAGGAATATATGTTTGAATATGTAGTAATCAACGCCTACCTTTACATGCGGCTGTTTTGATCCCTCTTCGTCTTTTGCGAAATCCCAGACATCAGCGGTGAGTTTTACCTTGTCCTTACGGAAGAAATAATCCGCGCCTATTCCTAATGTGTTTTCAGTAAGACCGATTCTAAGAGCAAGATCCTGAAATCTTTTTGCAAACTGCGCTGTAAACTCTATCTTTTTCTCTGCCTTCTCTTCTGTGACAGTTGAGCCGTTTGTAGTTGTGGTGGCTGTCGTGACATTCGCCACAGGGTCGCTGACAACACCGAAAATGTAGTATTTGTCAGGTTTTGGCTGGAGGGTCACATAGAACTGTCCTTTGGCATCTTTTGATTTTGTGAGATAATCAGCCTGAAATGTTATGAATGTCCTGAATCTGTCTATGGCGCCTAATTGTTTATTAACGCCGTCAGCGGCCTTATTCAATGACTCGTAGAGCCTGTCATCTTTTACCAATTTGCCGAGGCTGCCTTCGCCGTCTGCAATCTTTTTGGAGATGGTATCAATTGATTCTGTTGCGCTCTTGATGGACGGCCTGTTTTCCTCTATCATTGCCTTGAGCTCTTCAGATGCCTTTCCGAGATCTGCCACAAGTTGAGGGCCGTCTTCTTTTAAAGAGGCTGAAAAATCTTTTACATTACCGATTGTGGCTGTCAGCGGCTCCCTGTTTTTTTCTACAAGGTCATGTATTGATGTGATGAAGTTATTGATGTTGTCAAGCGCTGTCCGCATCTTTTTGTCATTTACGGATATTGTATCTTTAAGGCCTGCGGTGATGTCTTTAAGGTTCAGGATAGATTCCTTGAGCGCTGCTTTCCCCTCAGGCGTGCCTACGGATTCGTTGAGGGCGGATGCGAAATTGTTGATGTTTGCAGAGACCTCTGTAAGATTCCTTACAAGGTCGTCAATATCCACGATTTCCACCACATTTTTTATTGTATCTCCGTCTTTAAGCTCAGGCGGCTGCGAACCTACTTTCAGTTCCATATATTTGTCTCCGAGAAGTCCCGTTGATTTTATACCTGCAGAGGTGTCTGAATAGAGCACTACATTTCTATCTATCCTGAGGGTGAGCCTTGCCTTTCCGTTCCTGAGTTCAATTCTTTCAATGATGCCGGCATCAACACCGGCAATCTTTATCCTTGTCTTCTCGTCAAGGCCTCCGATATTTTTGAATTCTGCATAGATTACATATCCTTTCTTTTTTACCCATTCAAAGCCGCCGACCTTGAATGTCATGTATGTCAGGAGAGCAATAATTATAAGTGCAAAAGAACCTACTTTCAGTTCTGTGGAAACACCCTTCATGCAGTTACTCCTTCTATCTTTATTGGACCGACTGCGCTTCCGGTTATAAACTGCCTTACTGTTGCATTGTCTGTGTTTTTTATTTCATCCGGCGTGCCGGTGGAAATTATTCTGCCTTCATAGAGCATTGCAATCCTGTCTGCAATCTTGTATGCGCTGCGCATGTCATGTGTTATAGCCACTGATGTGACCGAAAGTTTCTGTTTCATCTCTATTATAAGGTCATTTATCGCATCAGCCATTATCGGGTCAAGCCCTGTGGTAGGCTCGTCGTACAGGAGTATTTCAGGAGAGTGGGCTATTGCCCTTGCAAGCCCGACCCTTTTTTTCATTCCTCCTGAAAGTTCAGAAGGCATAAGATTTTCTGCTCCGATCAAACCGACCATCCTGAGTTTTTCACTGGCTATTTCTTTTGCGTCGTTCTCTTTCAATTTCCCGTGCCTCATTAAAGCAAACGCTACATTTTCCCATACTTTCATTGAATCAAACAAGGCTGCCATCTGAAAAAGCATACCGAATCTTTTTCTTGTTTCATATAGTTCATTTTCGCTCATCTTTGCAATGTCAATGCCGTCAATTAATACGGAGCCGCTGTCAGGCTTGAGAGTTCCGATGATTTGTTTTATCAGTACACTCTTTCCTGAACCGCTTCCTCCTATTACTACCATGCTCTCGCCCTTTTCAACTTTGAGGTTTGCGCCTCTGAGCACATGGTTTCTGCCAAAAGACTTATGCAAATCTATAATCTCTATCATATTCTGTCGTGACACGTAATCCGTAATACGTTATGTGTGAAAAGTGTTTCAAAATTATAACGCTTTACGCTTTACGCATAACGCTTTACGCTTTTTTATTTAAACAGCCATGCCGATAAAAAGTAGTCGGAAATTAATATGGTCATTGATGACAAGACCACAGCTCCTGTTGTAGCCTTTCCAACGCCTTCAGCGCCTCCTGATGTATAAAAACCCTTATAGCAGCTTATTATAGCAATGGATGCGCCAAAAAAACACGCTTTAATAAGGCCGTTGTATATGTCGCTTATTTCAAGGTAGTCCCATGTCCTTCTCCAGTATACCGATGAGTTAGCGCCTAAGACATTCACTGTAACAAAGAATCCTCCAATAATTCCTATGATGTCAGCTACAACTGTCAGAGAAGGAAGTATGATTATGCCTGCAACAAACCTCGGCACAACCAGATACTTCACAGGGTTTGTAGCTAATGTTTCGAGGGCATCTATCTGTTCTGTCACGCGCATTGTGCCAAGCTCTGCGGCCATGGCAGCGCCGGCCCTTCCTGCAACTATCAAGCCTGTAAGGACAGGCCCGAGTTCGCGCGTGATTGAAAGGGCGACGACTGTTCCAACCATTACTTCGGCGTTGAATCTCTTAAATCCCGTGTAACTCTGAAGTGCAAGTACCATGCCTGTAAATACTGCTGTGATAAGCACGACAGGCAGGGATTTAATGCCAATTTCTACTACCTGTTTGAATGTGTTTTTTACTTCTAATGGAGGTAATACCAGTTGTTTTATTGCAGAACACAGAAAGAGCATGATCCTCCCGAGTTCTGCAGCAAATAACACAAAAGTGCGCCAGAACATCGTGACTGAACGTCCTAACAACTCAACAGGTTTAAGCAGAATATTAGCCATTAATGTATACCCGTCGTGATTTATTACCCAGAGATGTCAGGATTTCATATGGAATTGTTCCTGCCCTTTCTGCGAGTTCAAATGCTGTGACGGCAGTATTTTTCTGTCTGCCAAGCAGAATAACCTCATCTCCTTCAGAGACGTCTCCGATTTCTGTAACATCCACCATTGCAGTGTCCATGCATATCCTGCCGGCCACAGGGGAGCGTTTCCCTCTGATAATAACATCCGCATTATTTGACAGGACTCTCGGATATCCATCAGCATAACCAACCGGCAATACCGCGATAAGGCTTTCCCTTGCTGTAATAAATGTCCTTCCATAGCTTACAGGCGTTCCTTTTTTAAATCTTCTTATAGAGAGAATCTTTGTCTTAACAGTCATGACAGGCTTTAGGCATGATGCATGATGCGCGACACACGATGCCCGATTTTTTTTATCCTGCATCTTGTCTCCTCGGCGACTCGCCTGAGGCGAGAATCCTGTATCATGGATCGGTGAACAACCATACAGCATCAGTCCGGGCCTGACCGCATCAAAGTACGATTCGGGAAGGGTCATGACAGCAGCGCTGTTAGCCATATGGCAAAGAATCCGTTTGATGCCCTTTTTACTGAGGATATTCCTTGCTTTGTTAAATCTGTCAACCTGCATTAAGGCATATGACCTGTCATAAAGGTCAGCATCGGAAAAATGACTCATAAGCCCCCTGACCGATATGAACTTCATTTTACCTATTGCGCTCATCTCTTTTTCTATGTCTTCCATATTAAAACCGAGCCTTCCCATGCCTGTATCCACTTTTATGTGCAGATTAACAGTATATTTTCTTGCCTTTGCTTCTTTAGAGAATCTATGCGCTGTTTTAACATCATGGACCACAGGTATCAGGCTGTATTTAAGATAGTCTTCTATATTATTTTTATCAAAAAGTACAATGATTGGAGCTTTAATGCCTGCACGTCTCAGGGCTATGGCTTCTGATGTGTATGCCACTGCAAGATAAGAAGCCCCTTCTTTGACAAGTCGGCGGGAAACTTCAACAGCGCCATGACCATAGCCTTCTGCCTTTACAACAGCTATGACTGTTCCAGTACCTATTATCTTTTTTGCTGCTCTAAAATTATGTGCGATAGCGCTGAGGTCTATCTCTGCTATTGGTCCTCTGTCCATAAAGGCAGTGAGCAGTAGTAAGGGGCTTTCTTTATCAACCCCTTACCTGTTTAGCTGCTTATTTTTGTCCCTGTTTTTCTTCTTTCTTTTCTTCTTTTTCTTCCGGAACCTGTTTTTTGGGAGTGATGTCTATCTCATCAGGCTCTGACATGGATTTCTTGAAGTTCTTTATAGCCTTTCCAATACCGCCTGCGAGTTCCGGCAACCTCTTTGCTCCAAAAAGGACAATTACGATTACCAGTATGATGATTAGCTCTTGCATGCCTAAACCAAACATATCTTACCTCCTCTAACTTTCTCTAAGTCTTCCATTGTATTGATATTCAGAAATGACCTGCCTTCAGGGTCTATCTGCCTTACCTCTTCCTCTTTTATATATAAGACGTTAATTTCTGTCAACATATCCTTAAGTTTCTTCAGTCCTTTATTAAGTCTTTTTTCAATGATGCCGAGGATATTTTTTGAATAAATCCCGAAAAGAGGCTGCGGCTTTCCTTCAAATACAGGTATCACAGCGTCCCATTTTGTTATCTCAGAACCGGAGGTCAGGGGTTCGGGGTTTTCTCTATTCTTACCTCTGTATTTATCAAGCATATACTTCATAAGCTGGTCATTTAGGAACGGCATATCACAGGCGACTACAAATATTGCATCATCCTTTATGTTTAACAGCACAGAGAAGATGCCGGTGAGCGGTCCCCTTTGATTGATAATGTCCCCTATCATCGGTACCCCGCAGTAAAAATAAAGTTCCGGTGTGTTTGTGCTTATAACTACCCTTCCGAATAAGTTTCTCATCAGATTGACACTGGAATCAATTATTTTTTCCCCCTTGATCTCAATGTGTCCCTTCAGCAATGGGATCCTCCGGTTCTCTCCGCCTGCTAAGATTGTTCCTGTCATAGTTATTTTTAGTTATTTTAATAGTCTATTCAAAAAAGATTTTTAATACAAGCTAAAAGTGCTCAGGGGTAAAGATTTTTTCTTGCTTAAATGCGCTGCTTTTGTTATAAAATAAGTGCAAGAGGTGAATGATAGGGCTGCCTGCCCTGTTGGTGACAGATGGAAAAGTTGATCCGGCAAATTAGATCTTTAGGGAGTCTGAGTAAGGAGGACGGTGTGCATGTCTCATTAAAAATGAGAAAGCCTGAAGTTCCCTTCAAGACACCCACCTATTTTAAGGGCGGATCCGATTTTTTATTTGCACGGCAGGGTGGGTTTATTTTATCTTGTCCCGACACAAAGTCGGGACGCTTAGCTGGAAAGGCCGGGCAGGCGTTTATAGTGGAAATTATGTTTCTGAGGGAAAATATAGATAAAGGGTTTGATTATTGGCTCGGCTTATTGAGCCGTATAATAAAGTATGCCGGTAAAATACATGCTAGGCATATAATCCCGCTTACTCCTTAACAGAAACACTGAGCCCATATCTCCTGCCTGAAACGCGTAAAAACAGATTTTTGTTGTTCGCAAAAACCTTTTTAACTTGTACCCAATGAGTGAGCACGCATGCGGTATTTATTGATGCCGTATTTTTGCGTTAAATATAGAGTGAAAAGGAGGATAGTATCCAATGATTGATACAGCATATCTAGTGTTAATAGCTGTCGGTGTCGGCGTTGGTGTTGGAGTGATTATGAGCTTTATATACAGAAGCTCTCTGAAGCCGCGGCAATTAGATATTGAGAAAGAAAAAATAAAACTGCTTGAAGAGGCAAAAAAAGAAGCAGAGACCAGAAAAAAAGAGGCGTCTCTTGAGGCAAAGGACATTGTCTATCAGGCTAAGGCGGAGGCAGAGAAAGACCTTAAAGAGAGGCGTTCTGAGTTAAACCAGCTTGATAAAAGGCTTAGGCAGAAAGAGGAGACATTAGACCGCAAGTTTGACCAGATAGATAAAAGGGAACATGACCTTACAAGAAGGGAAAAAGAATACGCCTCAAAAGAGCGGGCAATACAGGAGAAAGACAACCGGTACAATCAGATGTTAAAGGAGCAGACTCTTCAGCTTGAAAGAATCTCAGGAATAAGTTCTGAGGAGGCAAAGGCAGAACTGTTTAAGAGGGTGGAAGAGGAATCTCGTTTTGAGGCGGCAAAACTTGCAAAGACTATAGAAGATGAGGTGAAAGAAACAGCTGAGAAAAAAGCCAAGGAAACGATAAGCTTTGCCATACAGAGATATGCGAGTGAGTATGTTGCAGATGCCACAGCATCGGCAGTAAGTCTTCCAAATGACGAAATGAAGGGCAGGATAATAGGAAGAGAGGGCAGGAATATCCGCGCGCTTGAGGCGGCTACAGGCGTTGACCTTCTTGTTGATGATACTCCTGAGCTTGTAACTCTCTCGGCTTTTGACCCTGTAAGGAGAGAGATTGCGAGGATTTCACTTGAGAGGCTTATTGCGGACGGCAGGATACATCCGACGAGAATAGAGGAGATTGTTGAAAAGGTTAAGAAAGAGATAGATGCAAACATCAGGGAAGAAGGAGAGAAGGCAGTTTTTGATATCGGGCTTTCAGGGATACATCCTGAGATAATAAAACTTCTCGGCAGACTAAAATACAGGACATCATATGGACAGCCTGTGCTTCAGCATTCAAAAGAGGTGGCGTATCTTGCAGGCATGATGGCAGGCGAACTCGGTATTGATGTCAAGCTTGCCAAAAGGGCAGGGCTCCTCCATGATATTGGCAAGGCGGTGGACCATGAAGTTGAGGGTTCGCATCAGGAGATTGGGGCGAATATTGCAAAAAAACATGGTGAAAATCCGAAGGTGGTAAATGCAATAATGGTTCACCACGGAGAGGGTGATCCCATAACAGCAGAGGCAGCCTTGGTTGCTGCTGCTGATGCGCTTTCCGCTGCAAGGCCGGGCGTCAGAAGAGAAAGCATAGAGAATTATCTGAAGCGTCTTGAGAATCTTGAGAAAATGGCGATGTCGTATAAAGGGGTGGAGAAGTGTTATGCGATACAGGCCGGCAGGGAGATAAGAATAATAGTAAGGCCTGAAGATATGACGGATGATATGTCAGCAGTGATGTCTAAAGACCTGGCAAAGAAGATAGAATCCGAGATGACGTATCCGGGACAGATAAAGGTTACTGTTATAAGAGAATCCAGGTATGTGGAATATGCGAAATAAAATCGTTAAGTGTGATGCGTTATGAGTAATGAGTAAAAAAAAATTAACAGATAACGCATTACGAATTACGGATAACGCACTACGGTTATGAAAGTTCTATTCATTGGCGATATAGTCGGCAAGGTCGGCAGGACAACCATCAAGGGACTCCTGCCAAATATCGTTGACAGGTACAAAATAGATTTTGTAATTGCAAACGGTGAGAATGTTGCCGGCGGTTTTGGCGTGACAGACAAAACAGCCGGTGAGATACTGAATTGCGGTGTTCATGTCATTACAACCGGCAATCATATATGGGATAAAAAGGATTCTATCCCTTATATCATAAAAGAAGACAGGATACTCAGGCCCCTGAACTATCCGCCGGGTGTGCCGGGCTGCGGCAGCGCAGTGCATGCTCTTTCAAACGGTACAAAGGTCGGAGTGCTGAATATCTCAGGCAGGGTTTTTATGTCAGCCCTTGACTGCCCATTCAGGACTGGCAAAGAAGAGATTAAGAAACTAAGAGAATCAACGGATATAATCATAGTGGACTTTCATGCGGAGGCAACCTCAGAAAAGATAGCGTTCGGTTATTTCGTTGACGGTAAAGTAAGCGCAGTTATCGGCACGCATACGCATGTGCAGACAGCAGATGAAAAGATACTTCCTAACGGCACCGCATATATTACAGATGTCGGAATGACAGGGCCTGCGGTTTCTGTTATAGGTATTGAGAAAGAGCAGATTATAGAGCGGTTTCTGCTTCAGATGCCTATGAAATTTGAAGTGGCTAAGGGTGAAGGGATATTGTCAGCAGTAGTTATAGAGATAGATGAAAAGACGGGAAAATCAACTGCAATCCAGAGATTGCAGCTTAAATATCCGTGATTACATAGAACGGCTCAAGGACAATCTCCTTCCTGTCTTGTCACAGATGTATTCGGACCGCCGCCTTTTACAAGCTGAAGGCTTATAAGGCCAACAATGAAAAATACTGCCACTGATAATATTGCAGGACGCTGGCTTCCGAAAGACGAAGATATGTATCCGAACAGCAGCGGGCCGAATATCGCAGAAGATTTTCCTACCATGGAATATACGCCAAAGTATTCTGATTCGTGTTCTGAAGGCACAAACTGTGTGAAAAAAGCCCTTGCTGCTGCCTGAACAGCGCCGAGACCGAAGCCTGCTATGGAGGCAATAATCCAGAAATGGGTTTTATTTTCTGCAAAATAAGCAAGGATTGACACAGAAGACCACATCAGCAAAGACAAAGAGATAACTTTCTTCGGTCCCCAAGTATCAATCGGTCTTGCCATGATAAATGCGCCTGCAAGTGCCGATATTTGTACAACGATGTAAAGCATTATCAGTTCCTGTGTGTTGAATCCGAGTGTTGTTGCTGCAAAGATGCTTGAAAATACAATCACTGTATTTACGCCGTCTTCAAAGATGAAATAAGAGATTAAAAACTTCCTTGTCTCTTTATTTGTCCATATCTTTTTGAATGTCATCCATGTGTCACGCATTCCCTTTGATGCCGCATGCATCAGCCCTGACTCTTTTTTCCTGTCGGCAGGAAGGAATAAGAATGCAGGGAGGGAAAAGATGCCGAAAAAGGCTGAAATCATCAGCCATGTTAAATCAAAGTACCCCCTATTTATCAGCTGAAGCGCAAGAACGAGGGACAGTATTGAGCCTGCATAGCCGACAGCGTATCCCCATGCAGATACCCTTCCATGATATTCCTTTTCAGCTATCTCAGGGAGGAATGAGTTATAAAATGCGAATCCCCCTTCCATACCGATATTGGCGAGGATTACGAGCATGCAACCTTCAGCAATCATGCCTTTATGAATCAAAGAGAACGAGGCAACTGCCGAGATGCACAGCACGGTATAAATAAAAAGGAGCCTTTTCCTTATTCCTCCGAAGTCTGCTATTCCGCCGAGAAAAGGAGAGGTAAGGACTATAAATATCATGCTTAATGAAACTGCTCTTCCCCACCAGAGGTCGCCAAGCCCTGATTCATTGCCGACGATATAATTTGCAAAATAGACAGGGAAGATAACTGCGCTTATTACTGCGGAGTAGCTTGAATTCGCAAAATCAAATAAACACCAGCTTATGACCTGCCTTCTGTTTTTTAACGGCATGGGATATTATATACTTAATATGAATTCAATCCTCTAATCTCTTTAGCCCTGCAATTGTCTTTTCCAGACTTTCCATGTCTTCTATATTAAAGGTTACTGCCTCTGGCTCTATTCTCTTGATCAATCCAGAAAGGACCTTGCCGGGGCCTGCTTCGATGAACACCTTAATCCCAGAGCGAAAAATTGTCCTTATAGAATCTTCCCATAAAACAGGATTGCTGAGTTGTTTTACAAGCGACGCCTTTATGCTGTCAACAGTGTCCAGAAATATTGCATCTGCATTGCTTACAACGGGAATCGTGGGGGCATTCATTTCTATATTTTCAAGTGATAAGAACTCAGAGAGCGCTCTTGAGGCATTTCCCATCAGGGCGCAGTGTGACGGGGCGCTGACTGCAAGAGGCATCGCCCTTTTTGCGCCTGCTTCTTTCAGGAGTTTCATCGCCTCTTCAATTGCTTCTTTCTCGCCTGATATTACTATCTGTCCGGGGCAGTTATAATTGGCAGGCGCAGCATAACCCGAGCGCACAGAAGAGCATATCTCATTGACCTTATCCTTATCCAGTCCAAGAATAGCAGCCATGAGCCCTTTGCCCTCAGGAACTGCCTGTTGCATCAGCTGCCCGCGCTTCTCCGTGAGTTTTACCGCATCTCTGAATGAAAAAACCAATGAGGCAACAAGCGCTGAATATTCGCCGAGGCTGTGGCCTGCAAGTGCAGAGGGTTTTATTCCTTTTGCCTTCAAGATCGTGTATGCTGCCATGCTCGCCGCAAGAAGACACGGCTGGGTTCTATGAGTCTTGTTAAGCTCTTCAGCAGGGCCGTTAAAGCTTAAATCAGCAACATCATAGCCCAGTGCATCCGAGGCTTCTTTATAAAGTGTTTTTACTTCATCGAAATTTTCATATAGGTTTTTTCCCATGCCTACATGCTGCGAACCCTGTCCGGGAAAGACAAAGGCTATTTTCATAACAGACAGTAAACAGTAGACAGTAGACAGCAGAAACGACCTGTCAATTCTGTTCTAACTTTTAATTTTAAACTCTTAATTTTTAACTTCATCCTTTTGCCTCTTTTATCTTCTTGATGAGCAATGGAAGCACTTCGAATAGGTCGCCGACTATTCCGTAAGTCGCAACATTGAATATCGGAGCCTCGGGATTTTTATTTATTGCAATGATTATATCCGATGACTGCATGCCCACAAGATGCTGGACTGCTCCTGATATTCCGCATGCTATGTATATCTTAGGGCAGACTGTTTTGCCTGTCTGTCCTACCTGATGGCTGTACTGTATCCAACCCTCATCCACCGCTGCCCTTGACGCAGCAACACTGCCTTCAAGTATTTCCGCGAGTTCAAAGAGGAGATTGAATCCTTTTGCATCTCCAAGTCCCCTTCCGCCTGCTATGATAATGTCCGCTTCCTGTAAGTTAACGCGGTATTCAGAGGTTTCTTTTACAGTGTCTGTAACCTTTGTCCTGCAGATTAGATTTTCTGCTTTTACTGGAATTATCTCACCTTTCTTTTCGGGATTATATTCACTTTTTTTCATGACTCTCGGCCTTACTGTTGCAATCTGGGGCCTGTGATTCGGGCATAATATTGTTGCCATGATATTTCCGCCGAATGCAGGACGCACCTGTAAGAGATTTCCTGTATCCTTATCAATACCAAGAGAGGTGCAGTCTGCGGTAAGCCCTGTTCTGAGGTTTGCCGCTACTCTTGGAATGAATGAACGTCCTATTGGTGTTGCGCCTGCAAGGAATATGGCGGGTTTATGTTCTTTAATAAGATTAACAAGCAGTCTTGAATACGGCTCATCATTGAATTTTTCAAATACAGGGCTGCCTGAGTGATATACCTTATCTGCTCCCCATTTTATGAGTTCATTTGCATCTTTTTCAGCTGCTCCGAACAGGACAGCAGACAGTTCTGTCTTAAGTTCATCCGCAAGTTTTCTTCCCGCGCCGAGCAGTTCAAGCGAGACTGCGGCGATGCTGCCTTCTCTCTGCTCTGCAAAAACCCAGATGCCCTTGTAGTCTGACGGCTGATAGCTGACAGGCGCGCCTTCTTCTTTTATCTCAATAATCGCGCCTTCAGGGCATGCGCTCAGACATGCCATGCAAGCCTGGCAGTATTCATTTATAAATGCCTTGCCGTCATCTTTTATCTTTATAGCATCAAAAGGACATACGCTTACGCATGTCTCGCAGCCATTGCATTTATCCCTGTCAACAATTATAGGCATTTCAGTTGCTTTAACTCCTCTGCAAGTTGATTAATCTGTTCTTCAATATTTCCGGCAAGTATTTTCCTTTCGCTTCTTGCCTCCGGAGCGAATATGTTCTTGACCTGTGTCGGAGAGCCTTTAAGCCCTGTATCTTTCTCATCAATCTCAAGTTCTTTATGCCCGAATTTTTTTATCTCTGCTTTTTTTGCCGCCATCTTGCCCTTTAAGGATGGGAGTCGCGGCTGGTTCAGTTCTTTTACCACTGTCAGAAGCACAGGCAATGAGGCCTCCACTATATCGTACCCTTCATCCATCATGCGCTGGACTTTTATTGAATCAGGCTTTATATCTTCTATCTTTCTTATGTATGCGATGTGAGGTATATCCAGAAACTCTGCCATCTCAGGGCCTACCTGCGCTGTGTCACCGTCTATTGCCTGTTTGCCGCAGATGATGATGTCTGCTCCGATTTTCGCTATTGCCTTGGAGATTGTAAAAGCAGTTGCCCATGTATCAGCGCCTGCAAACGCCCTGTCGCTCAAGAGCACTGCATCGTCGGCTCCCATTGATATAGCCTCTCTCAAGGCAGACTCTGCCTGTGGAGGCCCCATTGTTATTACTGTAACCTTGCCTTTTGTCATTTCCTTTATCTGCAGGCCTGCCTCGATTGCATGCATGTCATACGGGTTTATTATGGTAGGCACGCCATCCCGTATGAGGGTGTTAGTCTCAGGATTGATCCTTACCTCCGCAGTGTCAGGAACCTGTTTTATACAGACTACAATGTTCATTGTTATTTAATTTCTCCAAGATTGTTTTAGTTACAGACGATACGGATGCTAATTATACGATTTTGGGGCATGTAGTGTAAAGGGAACAACGGTAAACAGTCCGTTAAAATGTGAAAATTAGCTGATGGGAAAGAGGGCGTTGATATAATTTTGTGCAATTCGGATGTGAGGATTGATATAATACTTCTAAAGGAGGATTTGCCATGGCTAAACTATTTGATCGTATAACCGTCAATCCGGAAGTTTGTATGGGACAACCTATCATACGCGGGATGCGTATAACTGTTGCCTTTGTGCTCAAACTTTTGGCTTCCGGCATGACGCATGAAGAAACCCTTAAGGCGTATCCCGAGCTTGAGAAAGAAGATATCCTTCAGGTTATTGAATATGCGGCGTGGCTTGCAGGCGAGTATCATCGTCCTATTCATGCCTATGCCGAATAAAGGATATGGAATTTAAGTTTATAGCAGATATCCACATATCTCCCATCACCATTCAAGAGTTAAAAAATAGAGGCTACAACATTGTCCGTGTCACAGATAAACTTCCGGCTACATCTTCAGATGCTGAGATTATCCAATTGGCATATCGGGAACAAGCCGTAATTATCACGCAGGATCTGGATTTTTCTGCGCTAATTGCACAAAGCGGACTTAACTGGCCGAGTGTTATTTCATTGCGTGTAGATAATGCTAAGCCTGATATAATCACAAGGCTTCTAATAACAGTGTTGCCGTTAATTAAAACCGAACTGGCTGAAGGGGCAATTATATCAATAGATGAAAAAGAGTATCGTATCAGAAAACTACCTATAACATAAAATTCGGATATGTTTCTTTGATGTGAATTTTACCTTGACAAAAAGGGTGCGCTGGTATAATTTGGTTCAAATGGTTTAAATGGAGGTGTGAGATGAACAAATCCTCTCTTGCAAAGAAAGTATTTATAAGCCTCTTTCTGCTTGTGCTTTTCTCAAAACCAACTGCTGCCTCTGAAAAGCCTGAGATTTTTGTGCAGTTGGGGCATTCTTATAGTGTCAACGCCGTCGCCTTTTCACCTGATGGAAGGCATCTTGCATCAGGAAGCTCTGATAAGAGCGTTAAAATCTGGGATGTGGATACAGGAAAAGAAATATGGACATTTCGGCTAGAACATATTATTGCCTATAATTCAGTGAAATTTTCACCGGATGGAAGATATTTAGCTTCTGCAGAAGCCGATGGTTTTATCCGGCTCTGGGATATAGCCATTGGCAAAGAGTTAAAAAAGTTCCCTCTCTCAATTCCTGAAAAGCCTAAAAAGAATGAGACCATGACTGGCAACGCTGTGGCGATTGCCTTTTCTCCAGATGGCAAATCATTGGTCGTTGCCGCAAATATTTTTTCCCATAAAGGAGAAGAATCTTATAGAAGCAAAGCAGTAATCAATCTATGGAATGTAAAAACCGGAAAACTGAACAAAATAATTCCGGTTCATGCAGAAAGAATCAGTGACATGGCGCTTTCACCTGATGGAAAATATGCTCTTTTAGGCTGTGAGGAGCCTGACAATACGGTCAGATTGCTTGATATTCAAAAAGGCAAGGAGGTACGAAAGTTAATCGGTCATTCAAAAACTGTTCACTCTGTAACTGTTTCTCCTGATGGTGAATATGTTGCGTCAGGGAGCGAAGACAAGACTATTGTAATGTGGCATATAAAAAGTGGTAAAAAGATAAAAACCTTCACAAATCCGCAACGATACAAAAGATTTTCAATAGCATTTTCTCCAGACGGAAAGAGATTGATTGTCTCAGGATTGGGCGGATTGAGCGAGATGGAGCTCTGGGATGTTTCAACAAGTCAGGTAATTGCAACTCTCAAAGGCGATATCAACGATTTCAGCCCATGGGCCGTGATATTTTCCCCTGATGGCCGGCATGTTGCTGCATCGGCTGAAGGTGCAGTCGCACTATGGGATATTTCTACCGTAACTTACGGTGCCGTATATCACACCTCCGAAACTACGGCAAAACAGGATGGTTATTCTATAGGAAAACTCAAAACACTCGGGGGAAATGTATTTAGTGGTAGTGCATATTTTTCACCCAGTGCTGAAAAGGTCATCATGGTTAATCAATCTACACTTCATGAGTTTGACCGTTTTGCCGGTACCTTGCGTGGCAGGAAAAAGATTGGTAAACAATATGAGGATGAGCGTTTCTTTCAGGTTAAGGATGATGATTATTCGCAAGGCCTGATTAGCGTTATAGATGGCAAGAAAAACGGTGCAATCATAAGGACGGGTTATGATTTTTCGAAGGACAAGGAGATACCGAGTTTCTGCACCTTTTCACCCGATGGCAGGTATGGAATAGGACAAGCGCTTGAAGGTGGTGATCGTTTTGCATACAAAATAATTGATATCAGAAGTAAGAAAGAGGTTTCCATACTTGAAAACCCTTCTGGTGGTTTCATGTGTGCGGGTGGTGGTAAGGTAATTTTTTCGCCGGACGCTAAATATGTGATTGGGTGGTATGGATATGGGAGTGTGGGTAGGCAAGATCCTCCTGTGTTTAAACTCTGGGATGTTCCCACAGGAAAAGAAATAAGAACCTTTTCCGGCCATTCGCACTTCATTAACACTGTAGTTTTTACCGCCGATGGAGGCCGTATACTATCCGGAAGTATGGACAATACTCTTAAACTCTGGGACACAAAAACTGGGAAGGAGATAAGAACCTTTCACGGCCATGCCAGCACGATCGGGGCTATCGATATATCGAGTGATGGGAGGCATGTCGTATCAGGCGATTGGGACGGAGACATAAAACTATGGGAAATGGATTCAGGCAGAGAAATCAAAACGTTCAAGGGACATTCAAATCAGGTTCGTTCCGTATTGTTCAGCCCTGATGACAAATATCTGGTGTCAGGTAGCAGGGATGGCACTACCCGCCTCTGGGACATCTCCACCGGCAAAGAAATTGCCCAGTTCATCAGTTTCACGGACAGTGAATGGATAGTCATCACACCAGAAGGCTATTACAACTCATCTGCCAACGGCGATAAACATCTGAATGTGAGAATCGGCAATAACGTCTATGGAATTGAAAATTACCGTGAGGCATTTTACCGTCCTGATTTAGTCAAGCTTGCGCTTTCCGGAGGCTCGTTAAAAGATTTCAAAACATTGGCTGATGTGAAGCAGCCGCCTGTTGTATCTATTGTTGACACACCGAAAAACACAAATAAGGACGAAGCAACTGTAACTCTAAATATTGTTGACATAGGCGGAGGAATCGGAGATATAAGGCTCTATCTCAACGGCTCTGCAGTAGTGCTTGACAGCGCAAGGGGAGTAAAAATTGTCCCGACAAACAAGAATGAGGTCTTAAAGACCTACAACCTTAAACTTACAAACGGCTTGAACACCATCCGAGCAATTGCATTCAATGCTGAAAACACTATGCAGAGCAATGACGTGCTTCATGAGATAACCGCCTCATTTAAATCTCTGACAAAGCCATCACTTAATGCCATCATAGTCGGCATCAACGAATATAAAAACCCGAAATTACAGCTCAAATATGCTGTTTCTGATGCAGAGCTTTTTGAAAATACGCTTAAAAAAGTTACCGCAGGGCTGTTTGAAAAAGTAAATATTAAAAAACTCGTAACAAAAGAAAATACGACAAATGAAAACATCATAAAAGAACTTAAGGCATATAAAGCGTTAAACCCTGATGATGTTTTTGTTTTTTTTGTGGCAAGCCACGGAACAGTTGATGACGGAGAGTATTTTCTTATCACCTCAAATGTTGGCTCAACGAGAACAGAAAAACTGAAGACAGACGCATTACCTCAAGGAATGCTCAAGGAACTCATTGCCAATATCCCTGCAACAAAGAAGCTGATTATCATTGACACATGCAGCGCAGGCGCTTTGGGAGAGGCAATACAGGTGGCGATGCTTACAAGGGGAATGAGCGAAGACACTGCAATGAAGATATTAAGCAGGGCAGTGGGCTCAACCATTCTTTCAGCTTCAACATCTTTGCAGGAGGCAGTGGAAGGTTATCAGGGGCATGGCTTGTTCACCTATGTGCTTGTTGAAGGATTAAAAGGGAAGGCTGATAAGGGAAAGACAGGATATGTGAAGACTACAGAGCTTGCTGATTATGTTGATAGTGAAGTGCCTGTTCTTGCGGAAAAAGTCTTTAAGAAGGCGCAGTATCCTACAATCTCCATAAGCGGACAGGCTTTTCCGATAGGGAAGACGGGCAAGTGATTTTAGAGGGCTAAGAGGAACAGCTTAGATTTGTTTTATGCGCTTATGTCTGTCGGCCCGATAAGCAGGCTCGGAGTTCCTATGTTGCCGTAGAATCTCATATCATCGCCGACCGCCTCTATCCTCTCAAAAAGGCCGAGCATGTCTCCTGATATCACAGCCTCTTTTACAGGGAATTTTATTGCCCCGTTTTCTATCCACAAACCCGAAACTCCAATGGAAAATTCTCCTGTTATGGGATTTGCCGTATGCACTCCCATTGCCTCTGTTATATAAAGCCCTTTGTCCAGAGATGAAATGAGGGTGTTGAAGGGTATGACATCGGATTTGGAAGACGTTTTCAGATACAGATTTAATATCCCTGCTGATGGAAGCCCCGTGTATCCTCCGCGCACTGCATTGCCTGTGGAATGTGCCCCATCCTTTTTCGCGGTGTAAGTATTGTGAAGAAAGCCCATCAGCGTTCCCTCTTTTATCAAGACCTTTTCGGATGTTAGAACTCCTTCATCATCAAAAGGCCTTGTGCCGAGCCTCCGCGGAATGATGCCGCTGTCAACAAGATTTACCTTCGGGCTTATAACCTTCTTGCCGATTTTATCTTTTAATAACGACCTGCCTTTCTGCACTGATTCTGCGGAAAATGACGACGCAAATATACCCAAAAACTCGGATGCCACTGAATTGTCAAGGAGTATGGGCGCTTTTACGGTGTTAATCCTTTTTGCGCCAAGCATCTGCACTGCCCGTTTTGCGGCATTTCTGCCGACATCTTCAAACGATACGTCTTGCAAAATCCTGCTTCCGTTGAAATCCCATCCCATCTGGCTCTCGCCGTTTTCCTCAGCCACGGTCATAACCTGCGCGGTAAATTTTGTATGCGGATATGATATATCAATTCCTTTTGAGTTCAATATAAATATCTCGCCGCTGCTGAATGTCCCTGTGGCCTTTCTCGTCTTCTGTATCCTTTTGTCAAAATCATTTGCCGCTTTTTCTATGATGAGAACATGCTTTACAGCCTCGTCTTCTTTTATGTCCCATCCCTTTCCGTCAAATACTTCAAGGCTTCCGTATTCCGTTGCCTGCGGTGAGCCCCGAGATGCTCGGGGCATATCAAGGTATTCATCCGCATCTGCCCACTTTGCCGCCCCTATCGCATTTCTTACGACTGATTCTGACTCATCAGGAGAAGTTGAGTAGGAAAATCCAAGTTTTCCGCCCCGTATAACGCGCAGGGAATAACCGAAACTCAGAGAGGATTCTACAGCATCTAATTCCTGATTTTTCACCTCAAGAGACAGGTTCTTTGATGACTTTATGTATGCCTCTGCCTGCTCCGCGCCATTTCTGAGGGCAATCCCCACCAAGTCAGATGCAAATTCTCTGTTAGTTTTCATAGTATGTTGCGGCTGTTGTCTCTGATTCCCACACAGTGACTGCTGACACCTGAACATGCTCATCGGACAACTTTTTGTTAAGTGTATCGTATATCCATTTTGCTATGTTTTCAGATGACGGATTCTTCTCTGTAAACGGAAAGATGTCATTTAGAAAAGAGTGGTCTAACGGAGTTATAACTTCATCCAGAAGTTCTTTTAAATCGTGAAAGTCTATTGCTATATCTATATCATTAAGTTTTTCGGCCACAACATGCACCTGAACTTTCCAGTTATGCCCGTGCATCTGCTCGCATTTGCCCTTGTAGCCTCTCAACTGGTGTGCGGCAGCAAATGTTGTATCTACCATCAGTTCAAACATAATGTCTCCTTGCCTTCTCTTGGGAATTTGCCGGTTCTGTCACTTCTCCTTCAGTATGCCTCATCAGTAGTCTTTTTAAAAATGGATATGTATGGGAGATTTCTGAATTTGTTGTCATAGTCAAGGCCATAGCCTACCACATATTCGTTTGGTATCTCAAAACCTATATAATCAAGAGGCACGTCCACTACCCTGCGGCCGCATTTATTTAGGAATACGCATATCCTGACACTGTTTGGCGATGCCGCAAGTATTTGCTCACGGATATAATTAAGAGTTATGCCTGAATCTGCGATGTCTTCAATCAGCAGGACATCTTTTCCTCTCATATCTTCCCTGATATCGCAGTGGATGCTGACCTTTTCCGTTGAGATGGTTTTCAGATAACTTGAAGCTGTTATAAAGTCAATTGTGAGAGGAACTTTTATCATCTTCACAAGGTCGGAATAGAACATGAAGGCCCCTTTCAGTATTCCAATAGCAAGAAGATTTTTCCCCTCATAATCCGCGGATATCCTGTCAGCGAGTTCTTTAACCTTATTGTTAATCTGCTCTGCCGTAAAAAAAGGTTTTCCAATTACCATTATGCCCTCCTTGTTTTAGCTTGTTACAAAATGTATCTTCAAAGTGGTATTGCCCATCTGTACAGTAGAACCGCTCGACAATTCAATCTCCTTAACCGGTTTCCCGTTAACAATACTGCCACTTGTGCTGTCAAGGTCTCTGAAAATGATTTTACCCTCTGTCACCTCAAGTGCCGCATGTGTTTTTGAGATAGTCATATCTCTAATCCTGATAGTTGCGTCTCTTCTGCCTATCGTGCAAGGAAGCGGGACATTAAACTTATTGCCCTTTTGCGGCCCGTCTGTCACCTCAATCCTTACCCTTAATGCTTTTTCCTCTTTTTCTGCTCCCGAGATGCTCGGGACTGCAGGAGGGGCAACATCCGCCTGCTTTGCCCCGATGCTTCGGGATTCGTGCATGAGAGCATCGGCTATCAGGAATTGTTTTACATCAGCAGTATCGCTTGCTTCAGATGTTTTAATATCGCGGTAGACCAATACCCCAACAGGTGTTTTATCAGCAGGATATGCGTAAAGGAGCATCTGCTCTGCGATAGGGCTGTCTGTTATTCCTGCATGTGATGCGTCTGCAAAATGCGCCATTTTCGGTTCGCCGGAGTGAAAATAAAAGAAGTTGTAAGTATTATTTCTTTTCAGGATGATAAAGGCTGCTGCCTCTTCGCTCTTAATCTGGTTAATGATGCCGTCAAGATTAATCATATCTGTTGTTACTTTTGTGGAAGGATCTCTCTGAAGGAACACGAGCATCCCTTTAAGCAGCACAGGGTCTGTTTTATGCAGAGAGAGGTTTCTCTTAGATGTGTCTGTTGAAAGATGCTGCATGAAATCCTTTATGCTTATCGGCATGGGTTTGTCGTTTCTGATGCAGCCTGCCGCGTAAGCGTCTCCCTTAAGGAAAAACAGGAAATAGGCGGCGTCCGGTTCATCGGCTTTGAGCATCCCCAAGAATAATTCTCCTGCCTTGTCTATCTCATCCATGGTAATGCTAAGAAACTCACTCGTATAAGGCTTATTCTTGAATATTACATGGCCTTCGGGGAATATCGCTCTTGTCATAGCACTATTGTTTTATATACTTGGTTTTTTGTCAACAACAATTCCTTGTCCTGGCCCTGAAATAGATATAGACCCCGCCAGAAAAGCAAACCCCCTTTTAAAGGGAAAGATGGAATGGTGCGTCCGGAGAAGGGAATTTTAGACATTTTTGAGACAGTGAAGGGCAGCAAAAGCAAAATACAGAACATTTTCTATCGGCTTGCCATGCTCTCCTGTATAAAAGACGATGAGTGCAGTTTCTGTCGGGAATTATTGTAATATATCGGTGAATGAAGAGTGATGTCATTATTATCGGCGCAGGGGCTGCGGGCCTGATGTGCGCTATTGAGGCCGGGAAGCTCGGCAGGTCGGTTATTATTCTTGACCATGCCTCAAAAATCGGGCAGAAGATCCTTGTATCCGGCGGAGGCAGATGTAATTTTACGAATCTGCACGTTCAGGCGGAGAACTACCTCTCTGCAAACCCCCATTTCTGCAAATCCGCCCTTGCACGGTTTACTCCGCAGGATTTTATTGCCATGGTAAAAAAACACCGCATCACCTATCAAGAAAAAGAAAATGGATGCATCTTCTGCAACGGCAGTGCATGGCAGATTGTGGACATGCTCCAAAAGGAATGCAGTTCTGCGGGTGTTGAAGTACGGCTGAACTGTAAAATTGAAGGGATTGCCAAAAAGAACAGGTTCATCGTAAGAACGAATTCAGGAGTGATAGAATCTGAATCCCTTGTTGTTGCAACAGGAGGACTTTCATATCCGAATCTTGGGGCAACGACTTTTGGCCATCGCGTTGCCGTACAGTTCGGGCTTCGTATCGTCCCGCCGAAACCGGCGCTCGTCCCGCTCACATTCACACGCAGCGATCGCGAAAAATTTGGTGAGCTAAGCGGGATATCGCTTGAGGCTGTGATAAAGTGTGGAGGGCATGAATTCCGAGGAGAAATGTTATTTACGCACAAAGGGCTTAGCGGCCCTGCTATTCTTCAGGCATCTTCATACTGGGAGCATGGCGAAGAAATCCCTGTCAATCTTCTGCCCGGCATTGATGCCCGCAGCATGTTTCTGTCGAATCGCCAAAGCAGGATAGAAATGAAAAATCTGCTTAGCAGGTATCTGCCCAGAAGATTTGCGCACATATGGTGTGAATTCTATTTTCCCTCAAGACCGCTACGTCAATATAATGATAAAGAACTGCTTGATGCTTCCCGTCTTCTCCATGGGTGGATTATAAAACCCGCCGGAACAGAAGGGTACCGGACAGCTGAGGTCACAGCTGGAGGGGTTGACACAGACGAACTGTCGTCCAAAACCATGGAGGTAAAGAAAGTCACCGGTCTCTATTTTATCGGTGAGGTCATAGACGTCACAGGGCATCTTGGCGGATATAATCTTCACTGGGCGTGGGCGTCAGGCTGGACAGCAGGGCAGTATGCATAATGACGGGAGATTCATGAAAAAAATCGTTCTTGCCTCAGCCTCGCCAAGAAGAAAAGAGATTCTTGCGCTTACAGGTCTGCGGTTCAGCGTTGAACCGTCTGACTATAAGGAAACGCTTGATCATGCAATCAAGCCCCATAATCTTGCAAAATGCTTGTCGCTTGAAAAGGCACGTGCTGTTGCCGGCAAATACAAGGATGCGCTGATAATAGCTGCGGATACGTTTATAGTTTTCAAAGGAAAACTTTCAGGGAAGCCTCATACATCTAAAGAGGCTCGAAAAATGCTTACCATGCTCAACGGCAAATTCCACTCGGTCATTACCGGCTACACGGTTTTGGACACAAGGATAGGGAAGAAGGTCACCCGCTCAGTGGAGACAAAGGTATGGCTTAAAAAAATGACCGCTCAGGAGATTGATGCTTATGTCGCCACAAGGGAGCCCATAGGCAAGGCAGGAGCATACGCTATACAAGGCTGCGGTGCGATGATTGTGAAGAAGATAGAGGGAGATTATCTGAACGTTGTCGGGCTTCCGTTGTTTGATCTCGCCGATAGCCTGAAGAAATTCGGGATTAACTTATTGTCAGGCTGGCGTTCAAATTAAACCAGCACTTTTTGTCCTAACGGGAAGTTTTGTTGTACTTTATGGAAATCTTGTAATCTATCCTGGCGTGGCCTGGGAAATCTTTTCCGGCGCAGACGAGTTCCCCTTTGCCTGATTTAAGGCGGCCTTTCGTCATTTTAGCAATAACAGACTCCAAGTTAAAGCCTCCGTCTATGCAATCACGTTTCATGCATTCCATCTTAAAATATGTATTGCTGTTAGGAAAGAAATTGACTGTACGCTGCATAATCACCTGGCCGCTGCTTCCACTATAGTAGTTCATGGCGACAATGACAGATGCAACGTTCGGATAGCGTTCAGACATCAGGCCCGAATCAGCTTTCTGCTGCTTTATTTGCAGACGTTCAGAATTCTTTAGCTTACTGTTCATATGATTTCCTCTCAAGAAGCAGAGCCCCCTGCTTAGCGCAGAGGGCTCTCTTCAGTTCCTTATTGTTTTACAACGTTGATTGCCTTGGGACCCTTAGGGCCTTTTTCAGTATCAAAGCTGACTCTGTCACCCTCGACAAGGGATTTGAACCCATTGCTCTGGATAGAAGAATAGTGAACAAATGCATCACTGCCGTTTTCGCTTGTGATAAAGCCAAAACCTTTGGACTCATTGAACCACTTTACTGTTCCTTCTGTCATTTTGCGTACCTCCTTATTTGTGAATTAAACTTTCAGAAGGGCACAAATAAAAAAAGGCCGCAAAGCTAAAAGTCTTTGCGGCCTTTAATGGTCTAAAAACTTCTGAAACTCTGTAAAAATCATAACATGTCTGCGGATAATTAGCAATAAAATAATTTTCGGGAGCAAGTAAACTGTCCGTATCTGTAGCACATAAACTGTCCTGTTTTATGCTGCTGCCTCCAAAGGAGGTTTGTTTATAATTGCTGCCGCTTTTCTGTAAGCCTTTCTCCATGGATGATCTTGTGGAGGAACATATGCCGTGCTGTGCCGTATCTGACGCTCGCTTAATAAAGTTAGTTCTGCTGCTCTTTTTTTTGTGTCACCGCTCCTTCGATAATTTTGTGAATCACATACAACCGCTTTAAGTCCTTCTGTCTTGCCACGATAATGTCCTTCCCTGCCATCCTGTCCTCCGTTGTTTCCGTAAATCAGACAGTTTGGCAATCCTTTAATAGGACATTTCTACTTTGCCTTGACAGGTACTGGAGTGCACCTTGACTAAGCATCACTGTTTCTGTTAGGTTAAAAAAATTCATTCAGGAGTTGATAATGACAAAGAAGAAAAAAACTAAGACTTCAGCAACAGCTAAGAAGGCCGGGAAAAATAAACCAGCCCGTTCCTCAAAACCTTTAAAAAGGCAGCAGAAAAGTAAGAAGCCTGCAGTCCCAAAGGCACGGGTAAAATCAAAGGCGGTAAAAGCCGTTGCACAGAAGGAAAAGGCTAAGAAACCTACTCTCAGGGACATTTTCAGGATAAAGAAACTTTACGAGATAAGAAAAAAAATATTGAGGCAGAGAGAGTTATTGCTCGCAGAGGCTAGAGAGGCTTTAAATGCCCTGCCGGGACAGACTGTATTCCCTGATATGGGCGACCAGGCAACAGCAGAAACAGACAGGAATTTTATGCTCAGGCTCAGAAGCAGGGAACAGAAACTAATCAAGAAAATTGACGATGCGCTGGACAGAATAGATAACGGTACATTTGGAATATGCGATGACTGCGGCATGGAAATAAACATCAAAAGACTTGATGCCAGGCCTGTAACGACGCTCTGTATGGAATGCAAGACCCAGCAGGAAGAAGAAGAGAGGATACGGGAGTCGTAACCTCCCTGCGAGCCTCAGATATTACATTTTTACTTTTAACCCGGATTTATCTCTAAGGGCATCGCCTAAAACATTAAAGCACAGCGCTGTAACGGCTATTGCCAACCCAGGGAATAAAACCATCCACGGCTCTGACGCAATATATGCCCTGTTCATGCTTACCATAGAGCCCCATGTCGGCATCGGAGGCTGGGCGCCAAGCCCTAAAAAACTGAGTGACGCTTCTGTTAAAACGTATCCGCCGAGTTTGATGCCGGCCATAACAAGTCCGATAGGAAGGCACTGAGGCATCAGATGCACGAAGAGTATTCTGAATCTGTTGCATCCTATGGCTTCAGCGGCTTCTATGTATGCTTCCTCTTTCAAGGTTAAGATGTGTCCCCTTATGAGACGCGCGAATGATGCCCATCCAACAAAGGCTATAGCGATCATTACCGTGTAAGTCCCTGGAGATTTAAAGATTATTGATACTCCGATAGCAAGCAACAGGGAGGGAAATGCAAGAATGAGGTCTACAACAGCCATGATTGCGGTATCAATCTTGCCGCCGAGATAGCCTGAGCAGAGTCCCATAACAAGCCCGATGAACATAGAGATGGATGCCGCTATCACGGCAATGCTTATGGATACTCTTCCGCCGTAAAGCACCCTTGAAAGAATATCCCTTCCTTTGTTGTCAGTGCCAAAGGGATGTTTGATGCCCGGCGGTTCTTTTATGGAGTCAAGGTCAATTTTTTCAGGGTCATAAGGTGAAAGAACAGAGGGAAATACCGCAAGAATGGATATTATAATTATTACAGAGCCGGCTATTTTACCTGTCAGATGCATAGAGCCTTACCCTCGGATCAAGATAGTGATACAGGATGTCAACTATGATATTGATAAGAACAAAAACAACAGTGCCTATGATTATGCACCCCATGATAACAGGGTAATCCCTCTTTATTATCCCGTCCATTGTAAATCTTCCGATGCCGTCCCAGCCGAAAATCGTTTCTGTAAGCACGGCGCCGTTTAAATAACTTGCGATATCAAGCCCGATTACAGTGACCAAAGGGATAAGAATATTTCTGAATATGTGTATGGCATTAATTCTAAAGACGCTCAGGCCTTTTGCTCTTGCCGTGCCTATAAAAGGCATCCCTGTTATTTCTATTACAGAGGTGCGTGTGATTCTTGCGAGTGTTGCAATGGCAGGAAGGGACAGTGTAAGCGCAGGCATGACAAGGAATCTTATGTCGCCTGTGCCTGATGGAGGGAAAAGTCTCAGTTTTAGACTGAGGAAAAGCATTATGATGAGACCGCTCCAGAACACAGGAACGCTCAATCCGGTTATGGAGACTGCCGATATAATCCTGTCAACAAGCGTATCTTTTTTATATGCGGCAATAAAACCTAAAAAAATTCCTATCGGAACTGCTATGACCATTGCTCCGAATGCGAGTTTCATAGTGTTGGGGAATTTTATAAGTATGTCGTCAAGGACTTTTCTGTTTGTGTAATACGACCTTCCCATCTCGCCTTGGAGCAAAAGTTTTATGTATCCTGCATACTGGCTTAGAACGCTTTTATCAGCGCCGAGTTCTTTTCTTATCTTTTCTATTACCTCAGGCTGTGCTCTCTCGCCTACCATGCTCTGAACAGGGTCTCCGGGAAGCGCCTTTGTAAGGGAAAATGTAAGAAGTGTGATGCCGAACAGGAGAAGAACTAAGACAAGAAGCCTTTTTAGGATATAGAGTTTAATAGTGAAAACCTCCTATTTAAAACTATAAAGTAGCATAATCTTTTGACAAAGTATTTTCAAATTTTATCCTTTCTGCAAGAGACTATTATGTCTTTTCCTATAGATTTTTGATTGCAACTGCATTCCCGTATTTTAAACATAGGACACGCTATGGGGGAGGTCTGCCGTTACAATATAAGCATGAAGATATTCCTTACCAAAAAGGAGGGCATCTATGGCAAGAAAAGACCCAAGGCATTCAGAGATTTATAAAGAGGTTAAAAGACTGAGGGCAAGGCTCTATAGGGCAAAAAAGGAACCACTCCCGGCAAAAGAAAACAATAGCCGCAATTTGTCTCCAAGATATATTGATGATATAAAGAGCCAGATAGCATGGCTTCTTCTTGATGCAGGCGAATATGAAAAAGGATTTGTCTTATACAGGTCAATGTCATGGAAGATGCAGGGTGAAATAAAATATCTCGGTTTAGGCAGGGCACTTACAGGGGTAGGACATTACGATGAAGCGGTTAATCTGTTAAAGAGGGGTTTAGGGAGATTTCCAGAATCGTCCTCCTCCCTTTTGGTTGCAATGGGGAACGTATATCATCAATTAGGCAATTACTCCATATCCTTGAAATATTTTGAGCAGGCGCTGGCTTAATGATGCGAGGGATATTGTTTCAGGGGGTCTCAAGAAATTTCCTAAAGATGAGGGTTTAAAAGAGCTTCTTAAAGCCATTGAAGATGAGATTGACAACCCCGATGATGACGACAAAAAACCACCAATAAAAGAGATTTTAATAATATCTGCCCTTATCAAGAAGTTACGCAATATGAGGGCCTTTAGGCCTAAAAAATGAGCATGCGAACTCAGTAGTGTCCGACTGTTTTTTAACATTGCACGCGGGTCTTGACAAAGAGCAAATTGTAATACATAATGTAATACAAGGAGGAATTTATGCCGATAAGTATAAGGTTGGATAGGGAGAGCGAGGATATTCTGCAAAAAGTGGCTGATAGTCTTCACACAACAAGATCCAATGCCATAAGGAATGCGGTAAAGAATTACTACACCAATATCCTCGAAGAAAAACAGAAAACGCCATGGGAGATATACCAGGCAATACACATGCCCGGCGGCAGCGGACATGGCAAGCGGGTTCAGAAAGGCAAAGAGAGCCTAAAGGAATATCTCGATTCAAAGCGCAAAAAATGGTCATCATAGACACAGGCCCTATCGTAGCGATATTTGATGAATCCGAGCCTATGCACGAAAAGTGCAAGTCTGCTCTAAAAGAAATAAAAAAACCTCCATTGACTACATGGCCTGTGCTTACAGAGGCATTTTATTTATTGCATGACTGGCAGAAAGGGCAGAGAGAACTCTGGAGTTTTATCCTTGCAGGCGGACTTGTTATTCAGGACATACAGCCGGAATATTTCCCGCGGCTGAGAGATTTTATGGAGAAATATTCTGACAGGCAAATAGATATCGCGGATGCCAGTCTGATTGTGCTTGCAGAAATGCATAAAATTAAAACTATTTTTACACTCGACAAAAAGGATTTTTCAATTTATAAAGCAAAACATTGCAGGAATTTTGAAATTATTCCCCGTTAAACAGAAGGATTTTAACGTTGCGGAGATTTTTGGGGTAAGTACAAAAGAATGCAGAGCCAATATCGCAGGCATTAATTTCGACGAGATTTATGCGGATTTTGAGTGAGGATACGTAATGATATGTTTCAACAAAGAAAGAGGTGATTAATTATATGGATCAAAAAATGAGGGATAAAAAGGCGTATAATCTATCCTTTAGCTATTTGATAAAATATGGCAAATCCAAAGGGGTTACAAAAAAACTTATAAATAAGTACCTTCATTTTCCAGAACATACTCAAAGGCCAGATAATGTTGCGGGCATTTACCAGCAGTTACTATCCTCAGCTCAAAATGCAAATATGAAAGCAGGCGTTATTGGGAAAGCAATTGGCGGGGTCGAAAATCTTGGAAAGGTTCTTTTTCGCTTTAATCCTTTGAAGGTGTTGCATAAATATGGTGCCGAATGGGAAAGACTACTCGATGACATTGAAGCACAACTTGCTCCCCATGGCAAAGTCAGGCGAAAAAATAATAGCATTTGGCCTAAGTATTGCCAGACTATATTATCTGCTACTCCTTTCATGAGCAAATTTTCATCAGCAAGAGATTTCTATGGATGGATTGATTCGCTCTATCACGACGAGAAAACACGTGTCGCTCTGCCGATTCTTATCAGTAATGAGATTGATGGTATCGGTTTCGCCTTGGCATGTGATTTTTTGAAGGAGCTTGGCTATGCTGATTTTGGAAAACCCGATATTCATATCAAGCAGATTTTCAAGGGGCTAGAGTTGTGCGAACGCAGGGCAAATGATTATCATGTCCATCAAGCTATTTTAAGAATTGCAAAGAATGTTAGAAAAACTCCATATAATGTTGATAAGCTATTTTGGCTCATTGGCAGTGGAAACTTTTATGATGATCCACATATTGGCAAGAAAGGGAAAATTGGCAGTTTAAAGAAGGGATTTATTACTTATGCTAGACGACATTTGGTGTAAATGCAGCCTTTGTTGAGTACAGTTATAAGTGCGGTTAAAGCTGTAATATTTAGCATGAATATAGTGGAGGGATGAAGTCTAGTTGTTGTTTGAAATGCGGCATATAAAAACTCAGAGATTATAAAATGGATGAGAAAATTGTTATTCCTATATATAGAGGTGGAAGCATCGTTTCAAGCTTGGGCAATTCATTTAGTGGTTCTCTGAGAGAAACCAGATTAACTGCAATTGTTGGTTATTTAATTTCCTTAGCCCCAAAGCCGTTTTTGAACCTATTTGATATTAAGGAGATCCCCTCAGAGATTAATCTTGAATTATCCGAAGATAACGGTCGCTCTGATATCCAGTTAGTTACAAGTAAAGGCACGGCAGTTATAGAGGCGAAAACAGAATTAATTGATCCTTTGAAACAAGCCCAACGCTATAATGCGAAATGGCGCATACTTCTAACAAATTATAAGCCCAGCCATTATGTCTCGGGGAGAAAAGCTCAATACATAACATGGCAAGATATTGCTAAAGTTTGTAATAGTCTTCACAAGGATCGCGATTATCGAGTAAAATTTTTGTCCCAAGATTTGATTACTTATTTAAAGGAGCATAAAATGATTAAACGAGATGATATCGTTGAGATTTACGCACGGGAAATAAACGAAGAAAAGACATTAACTCTATTTCTGCACGGGCGTCTATATGGTTGCGATTTCAAAAGGAATAGCAGCATAACCGAAGCCAACTATTTTGCCCCGCATTTTGGTCAAAACATAGCGAACTTGCATCCCGGCATCTCCGTAGGAATTAGTTACGTGGCCCAAATAGAGGGCATTGAAATTGCTGAATCGATCATAGATGTAAAAAATATTATCCAAAAGGTCAGAGGAAAGGCATGGTTAAAGAAAAACAAGTATCTTTTACAGCCAATATTTGATAGCTGGTCATGGAAAGGTATTAAACGAAATTTCTTATTTCTCGGAGAGCCTCGGCTTGTTTTTAATCCTGCCGTAAAAAAAGAACTATTACAAAAAGGTAAAGGCTGGCTCAGCAAACAATATTTGACGTTTGATGAATTATTCAAGGCATGGAGTGGGGAAAGCCTTTATTAAATGCAAATAAGTAGTGATGCCGAGAGGGACGTTTGCCCATATTTTTACCGAATCTTTTTCTGGGGAAAAATGCTCGCATACATTTTCCGATAAATCCTTCCGCTCTTTACATCCACCCCGAAATAGCGCTTAAGCATCATCGCCTCCTAAAAATCTAATCAAAAAACATAGAAGAAATAAATAGGGACAGCGACCGGTTTTTGATAGCTCAATAGAGCGGCTCGCCTCGGCGAGTCTACGCTGACGCTCCAAGAAGCTCAAAAATGCAGAAGTGCCGGAAGAGATCGCGATTGTGGAGGGGGAAATAAAACTTTATGAAAATTCAGCGCCAGAATCTTATAGTCATTGCAGGCCCAAACGGCGCGGGGAAATCAACAACCGCTCCTTCTTTGCTGAAAGGTACGCTTAAGGTTACTGAGTTTGTTAATGCAGACTTAATCGCACAAGGTCTATCCGGATTTCAGCCTGAAGGTGCAGTTTTTCATGCAGGACGCGTAATGCTTGAACGCATACATTATCTTGCAAAAAAACGTGTTAATTTTGCCTTTGAAACAACATTGGCCAGCAAGACCTTTGCGCCGTGGATTAGTGACCTCCGCAAAACAGGCTACGACTTTAATCTGGTTTTTCTATGGCTGCCCAATGAGGATTTTGCTATTGCGCGCGTCGCTGAGCGAGTTCGTATGGGCGGGCACAATGTGCCGGAGGAAACTATCAGGCGGCGTTATCATGCTGGCATTCGGAATTTTTTCAAACTCTATCGTCCTTTGGCGGATACATGGTTTTTTATGACAACTCAGGAGGAGGGAATCCAAAATTGCTGGCTTATGGTGAAAAAGAAAAAAGTCTGCTTGTAAACAATCCCTTTCTTTGGCATAATATTAAAGAGGCATATGGCAATAAAGGAAAAACATAAAGACAAAATCGCTGAGGCTTTTGCAGACCCTGAAAGGATCACTCAGGCACTGGCTCAAGGTGTTCGTGATGCTTTGTTAAAGCATAAACATGCCGGCAATCCGATTGTTGTCTGGCGTGATGGGAAAATTGTCTGGATTAAGCCCGAAGAAATTGCAGTACAATAACAATTCGCAACCTTATTGTGTGGTAGTCAGACACGCTGGGATGGAAGGTTATCTCATAACCGCGTATCCCACAGACAAGGTAAAGGAAGGAGTTATAGTATGGACAAGGAAGTAGTTTACTATCATAAGGATTCAGACACTATGGATATATGGTTCGGAAATCCCGAAGATGAAGTCATATGCGAAGAGGCGGGAGAAGGTACTATCCTGAAAAAGGATAAAGATGGAAAGACAATTGGGATAGAAAAACTTTATGTCAGCAAAACGGTTGGCATTAATAAGCCTTCCCCTGTTGAATTAGTAGTTGCGTGATATATACATACCCTTTATCACTTCAATAACCAAATTCTTTCCGGTAAGAGCTACGTAGTTAGGGTCAATCATAAACTATACATTTTAGAATTCTTAGAAGGGTAGTTGTCTTGGAATTAATGTCTTTCGTTAATCATTTCTGTGTAGCAGCAAATTCACCCGCCGCCTGTTCCAACAAAGAGTAGAAGTTCGGTCGCCTCAGGCGATTCGCCGAGGAGAACGACTCTACGCTGACGCTACGAGAAGCGCAGAAGTTCCAAGAAAATTAAAAATGTCCGCAGCAACCCGAGATTTTGCAGGATACTGTGAATGCCTGAGATTAGTCTGCTTTTAAAAGCCACTTCTCTGCTTCTTTTTTAGTCTTTAATCTACCTTCAAACTGCATCTTTTTTAATCTGTAAATGAGCTTTCCGAGTTTTACTCCTCCTTTAAGCCCTGTTGCATCCATAATCTCCACTGAAGTGAGAAGGCTTCTTTTCAATATCTTTTTAAACCTTTCTAATTGACTAAGGAGTTTTATGTTTCCTGAGAGTACGAGAAGGTCAAAGGCAGAATCTTTTGCTTTAAAGAAAGTGTCGAAGATTTTTGAGGAAGTGAATAGTGAATAGTGAACAGTTGTCAGCAGGCCATGAACAATCTTAAGCCTTTCTCTGATAACTCTGCTCAGCCTTAGCCTGTTTCTGTTCAATGCTGAACTGTAAAGAACCTGCTCAAGCCTGAGAAGCCCGTGAATCGTTAGTTCCTGAGAAAAAGGTTTTTCAATATTTCGTTTGAATTTTAAGGGAAGTTTTTTAATGCACAATTCAAGGGAAGGAATAGTTCTGATGTTTTCAAGAAGTCTTTTGCGCGGGATGGACAGGAAACATTCAAGCAGCCCGTCATCCGATGCCATTTTCAGGGCATTATGAAAGTTTTTGAAATTAAGGAGCTTAAAAAACTCAAGCGTAATCCTTTCAGGAGCAGATTTTCTGATTTCTTTTCTCAGATGTTTTACCATTTTTCTTGTCTCCGGCTCGGCCTTCCATCCGAGTTCTGAAACAAAGCGATAAGCCCTGAGCAGTCTTAACGGGTCATGTCTGAAATTATTTATTGATATAGCTTTAATTCTGTGTTTTGCGATGTCTTTTATGCCGTTAAACGGATCGATGAGCCCTGTCTCATGCGACCATGCAAGAGCGTTCATTGTGAAATCTCTCTCGGCAAGATTATCCTTGATTCCGGACTTAAGCTCCGTAAAATCAAGCGTAAGCCCATTTTGGAGAACAATCCTTATCATTTGTTCTTTCTTGAGTTCAACGGTTGTTCCTTTCTCGGGTGTCAGCCCAAGAGCGGCATAAACGAGTCCGGCAAATTGCCTTATGTCTCCTCTGACGACATAATCAATGTCCCTTGATTTTTTCCCAATGAGAATATCCCGCAGACACCCTCCGACTATATAGATCTCTTTCCCAAGTGAGAATACCTTTGAGTTGATTTTGTTTCCAAGGATTATTTTTTTAATGTTTTTCATGTTCAGCTATATCTTACCAAAAAATGAGATTTGTACTTCCATGTTGAGGCACACAGGATGGGGCGGGTTGGTTTTAAGAATTCTCTTGACAGTGAACTATCGTTCACCATATAATAGGAGCCATGACAAAAGACTTAAGAGAAAACAGGCTGAAGGCCAGAATCAGGGACATAGCAGACTTCTATCATAAAAAAGGCAGGATGCCGAGCTTTTCTGAAATAGGAGATATGGCCGGGATAAAGTCCAAGAATGCTGTTTATAAGCTGGTCAATAAGCTTGAAAAACTCAAGGTTTTGGAAAGAGATGACAAAGGCAGGCTCATACCAGGCTCGATAGCATCTTCCGTAAAGATACTCGGCACTGTTGAGGCGGGGTTCCCAAGCCCTGCAGAGGAAGAGCTTTCAGACACCCTTTCACTTGATGATCTCCTTGTAAAAAATCCTCAGGCTACTTTTCTCTTAAAGGTTTCAGGCTACTCAATGTCAGAGGCAGGCATACTTCCCGGAGACATGGTTATCGTTGATAAAGGACAGTCTCCCAAGAACGGGGATATTGTTATTGCAGAGGTTGACGGAGAATGGACAATGAAATATCTGGATAAAAGCGGAGACAGCGTAACCCTTATGCCTGCGAATCCTAAATTTAAACCGATAAAGCCCAAAAAAGAACTGAAGATAGCGGGTGTTGTAACAGCTCTAATAAGGAAATACAGGTAATGCATGTTTATTCTGTCATTCCCGCTTGCCCTATTTTGTCATTGCGGCTCGTCCGCAATCTTTCTGAAGGATTCCGAACAAGTCGGAATGACAGGATGAGGACAGGCTCTGCCAGAATGACAATGAGATAACAATGAACACAAAACCTTTAACAATAAGCTCATGGCCCAAGGCAATCCTTCATCTAGACGCCGATGTGCCGCAAAGGTTGACGGGGCTTTTCAAAGGCGAAAACAAGAGGCAGCGCCTGGGACTGCCGGTGCTTCATATAAAAGTTTAAGTAAGAAAGGAGGAGAGATTTATGGAAATAGCAACATCATCTTTGCTGGCTGAGTTTGCCCTGCATATAATTCTTTACAGTTTAGGGATATTCATAGTCTATTTCGTAGGCATGCAGTGCAGTTGAAGAGAGGAAAAGCTTCTGCTCTTTTTCGGAGCGTCAGCGTAAAGTCGCCCCCGCACTCGGCGGGTTCGCTGAGGAGAAGTGGCGTTTGCGCTTTCTCTCCTTCCGCACTATGGAACTTCTGAACTATTGCGCTACGGCACTGTTTGAGTTATCCTAATAATTAGGGACACTGAGCTTGTCTAAAAACTACGGTTTCTCAATCTGATAACACAACATATAGGAACAAACATACATTTTGTTTCTATATGAAGTAGCTATTGCAAAGTATTTTTGAGTTTTTAGACAAGCTCCACTTCCCGGTTTCTCACAAGTGCGGAAATCAGGAATCAAGCAATCAACGCCTCAAAGTCCCTTGGAGTGATAATTTTGACGCCTCTGAAGTTTTTCAGCGCCGGCAAATCAGCACCTCCTGTTACAAGATAAGACGCCTTTACTTGGTGAATACATGTATATAGTTTCAGGTCTGAAAATGGCATATTCAAACGCCTCTAACTCATTGACACTCTTGGATTTTTACTGATATACTTCAAAAAGTAAGAAGTAATAATAAGGGGCAGAAAATTTAAAGATTTCAGTTTGTTTTTTTATGAATTTTATGAATAAGAGTAGAAAAAACAGACAAACAAAAGATATCCTCGCCCTTATTCTTGCAGGGGGCAAAGGAGAGAGGCTTCATCCCTTAACTATTCACAGGGCAAAGCCTGCTGTTCCGTTCGGAGGAAAATACAGGATAATTGATTTCACATTGAGCAACTGCGTTAATTCAGGCATAAGAAAAATAGCAGTGCTTACACAGTATAAATCTCTTTCATTGAACAGGCACCTTGCGCTTGGCTGGGAACATTTGCTTAACCCTGAGCTTGACGAATTTATCATATCCGTCCCTCCCCAGAAACGTGTGGATGAGAGGTGGTATGAAGGAACAGCGGATGCAGTGTATCAGAATATATATTTTATAGAGAAAGAGGCGCCTGCCTATCTGCTTATTCTTTCAGGAGACCATGTGTATAAGATGGACTATTCCGAAATGTTCAGTTTTCATAGCAGCAAGGGCGCAGTCGGGACGATTGCGGCAATAGAGATGGACAAAGAGAAGGCATCGTCATTCGGCGTTATTGAGGTTGATGAAGAATCAAGGATAATAGGATTTAAAGAGAAACCTAAAAAGCCAAAGTCAATGCCCGGCTCTCCCAATCATGCCCTTGTTTCAATGGGAGTGTATCTGTTTAATACTCAGGATGTATTAAGCGAAGTTATGAGTGATGCGTTTCGTTCTACGGCGCATGATTTTGGGAAAAATATTATACCCGATATGATTAAGACTAAAAAACTTTTTGCCTATAATTTTAAGGATGAGAATAAGAAGGAGGCAAAATACTGGAGGGATGTAGGCGCTATTGACGGATACTGGGAGGCAAATATGGACATTGCATCTGTTGACCCGCTGTTCAACCTGTATGATGAGGAATGGCCGTTAAGGACATATCAGCCTCAGCATCCACCCGCAAAATTTGTTTTTGCGCAGGAGCGTAAAGGCGGAAGGCTTGGCATTGCTCTGGATTCCATTGTTTGTGACGGATGTATCATAAGCGGAGGCCGCGTGCAGAACTCTGTGCTCTCCCCTAATGTGCGGGTTAACAGCTGGGCGGATGTGAGAGAGTCGGTGCTCATGGAGAATGTTGAGATAGGAAGGCGTTGCAAAATAAAGAAAGCAATAATAGACAAGGACGTCTGTGTGCCGGAAGGAACAGTAATCGGTTATGATATTGAAAGCGACAGAAAAAGATTTCACGTCAGCGCTGAAGGGGTAGTTGTGATTCCTAAAGGAGTGGAGATTGAATGAGTCTTATTGGAAGGCTTGAAGACCTTGCCCTTTCTGATATTTTCCAGATACTGAGCATCGGGAAAAAAACAGGGACGCTTATAATCAACGGGGCAGGAGGAAACGCTATGATTTTGTTCAGGAACGGCCTTGTTGTCAGGGCTGAGACTACCCAGCTTGAAGGAACGCTTGGGCACGACCTCCTTAAGGGCGGGGCAATAAAAGAATCATCACTCCGAATGGCTCTGGAAGTAAAAAAAAAGCTGCCCGCAAAGTCTGTGGCAGAGATACTTTTTGACCTCGGCGCTGTAAATAAAGATACACTTGAGAAGGCTTCTAAGAAGAGAATAGAGAAAGCTGTTTATAATCTGCTGCTCTGGCATGACGGTGATTTCCAGTTTGAGATTGAGGACCTTGAGCTAAAAGACAGTATACAGATAGAGGATCTTGGGTGGGAAGTCTCAAAGGGAATCAGCCCTGAGTATCTTCTCATGGAGGGCGCGAGGGTACATGATGAATCTGCACAGCAGGAATTTGTTTCTAATGAGGAACTGACAGGAGAAACAGCGGAGGAAGGCGGGTGGGAATCAGACTGGGGCGGGCATGGAGTTGCAGAGAGGAAAGACATCTCAGCTCTCAAGTCGCTTACGCAGGAATTAAGATTTCCGAATTCAGCTTCCGAGATAACGCTTCTCATACTCAGATTTGCGAGCGATATTTTTCAGAGAGGCGTTCTGTTTATGGCCGGAGAAAATGAGATGGCAGGACTGGGACAGTTCGGGCTTGAGATAGAAAGAGCCGATGAGAAGATAAGGGAGACGGCGTTTCCGCTGAAGGACAGTCCGTTTCTCACAAAAATTATAAATGAGGCGAATTCATACAAGGGGCAGATAGAGAAAGACAAAATAACGGAAATGATGATAAAGGAACTTGGAGGAGGCTGGCCGTCTGAAGTTGGAATATTCCCTATAATTGCAGAGGGAAGGGTTGCCGCGATGCTTTATTGCGACAATATGCCGGCAGGCGAGCCTATTGCCGAGACCGAGGGGCTTGAGATATTTATAAGTCAGGCCGGGCTTGCATTTGAAAAATCACTTCTTCAGCGCAGGCTTCAGGAAATGCAGAAAAGCATGGAGAATAAAAATCTCCCCTTAACCCCCCTTTAGTAAAGGGGGGATGGTCTCCTCGGGCGACTCGCCGAGGAGAAGGGGATTTGTGATGCTTTTTTACTGACATTTGTTAAAATCCATCTGGACTATGCACTTATTAGAATTTACATTCTGTTCAGAAACTCTTTTAGGGGGAGTCTTATAAAGGGATGAATGGATGATTAAGAAGTTTGCATATAAAGGGTTCATACCGTGTGGGATTAAAAAGACTGTTCCTTTTTTAGTTTTTGTCTTGTTCCTATTCATAACAATAGCTTTTTCCCTTTCATTCGCAACGTCTTCTCATGCAATAACCATAACCGGCACTGAAACAATAACAACAAACAGCAGTGCGTCATATAGCGCAGGCGGTTGTAATGGTTCTGTTTCATGGAGCGTTACAGGCACAGGCGCAAGCATCAGTTCAAACGGCGTTCTGACTACAGGGCCGGCTTCTTGCGGGGGTATAACCGTAACAGCAAGATGTTCAGACGGCAGTATTGCGACAAAGACAGCAAGGGTTTCAAATGGGGGGAGGTGGGTTGCATTAGAATCTTGGATGAATAATTATAACTTTAATGGTGTCTGTTCTTATGGTGGTGATTCAGTTGAAGAAATTTCAGGTAAAATTAAAATAAATGAGTTTTTTAATAAAGTTTATCGTTGTTTCCTAAATCAATCACAGTATCCAACGTGTGTTGTAGTGCCTATTGAACCCATTGGAACGTGTGATTTACCTCCTCCACCTGCTCCTCCTACTGCCGTTTGCTATGACCAACCATCAGAATATATGTTTAGTTTATGTAGGTTGCATAGTAAATATGAATGGCAATGCCCATCCTGCACCAGCGGCCAGACCATTTCATGTTATTCAGGCCCTGCAGAAACCAAAAACAAAGGAGAATGCAAGGCAGGAACCCAGACATGCGTAAACGGGCAGTGGGGAGCGTGTCAGGGACAAGTTCTGCCACAAGCAGAGATTTGCGGAAACAATAAAGACGAAAACTGTAACAATCAGACAGATGAGGGGTGCTGTCCAAAGATAATCACGTTCACAGGCAGCGATACTTCTATAAACCCAACAAGCGGCGGGATTATTTCCTTTTCTTTTACTACAGATCAGTCCTATGACAGCTATGAGATAACTGTAGGAGGGGAAAAGATAAATGGAACTACATGGGACGGTAAGATAGGTGGAAAGGTCGTAACGCCTGGCACCCACACAGCTACCTTGAAAATAAAAAAAGGTGATTGTAGTGATTCAAAGAGCATACCGTTTACAGTTAAGCTCACTGAAGATTGCAAACTCCTTATAGACTTTGCCTCTTCTGCCAACATTGCAAGCGGAAACCTCTATCATTCACAGACATTATTCAATATTCCAAACTCAAGACTCATGAGCGACTTTACGCTCTCATACAACAGCCTTGATTCATACAGCGGGCCGTTGGGAATTGGATGGGCACATACATACGACATAAATTTATGGGAAAACAACAACGGCACATACACAATAAAAGAAGGCAATGGAGATAGGATAGTCCTTTACAAAAATGGCAATTACTACACACCTGAGACGTCTGCATATCCAGCATTGATAAAGAATACAGATGGCACATATTATCTATATCACAAAGACGGCAATGTCTATGCTTTCAATCAAAACGGAAAGATAACGAGCATCTCAGACAGAAACTCAAATTACATAATATTCACTTATGATTCAAACAATAATCTCACACACATCACTGACTCCTCGGGTAGAACCATATATCTCGGCTATGATGGCAATAATAGGCTGAGTACTATAAGGATTAATAGTAACACGTATTCCCTGAGCTATTTTAACGGCATGTTAGTGAGGGCGTCAAACCCTGATGGAAGTTCATGGTCATATACATATGATGCAAATGCCTTCATGCTCACAAAGACAGACCCTCAGGGATATACGACAACATATATGTATGACTCAAAGCACAGGGTAACACAGGCATTAGACCCTGAAGGAAACACGAAGGCAATAACATATCCAACAGACAGCGCAGGCACAACAAAGACAAGCACAGTAACAGAAAAAGATGGAGGCGTGTGGACATATAAATACGATACATCACTTGGGTTACTGACAGAAAAGAAAGACCCTGAGGGTAATACAACAGCAAACACGTATGACACCAACAAAAACCTCATCTCAGAAAGAGACGCACAAGGCAACACAACCTCATACACATACGACACAAACAGCAACATGACCTCAATCACCGATGCTGCAGGCAGCACCACAGCCTACACCTATAACACCTATGGTCAGATAACCAGCATCACCGACGCACAGGGAAACAAGACCTTCTATACTTATGACGCCAAAGGCAATCTCACATCAACCACAGACCCAACTGGAGCAATAACCCAATACCAATACGATGCAAAAGGCAACCTTATACAACTCATAACTCCGAACTCCCAACTCACAACTCTCACCTATGACCAATACAACAACCTCACCTCCATAACAGATTCAACAGGCTCAACCACCACATTCACATACGACACATCAGGAAACATCACAAGCCAGACAGACCCGAAAGGCAATGTAACAAGGTTTGAATACAACAGCCTTAATCAGCTCACAAAAGTTACAGACCCTCAAGGCCATGTAACAACCTATGCCTATGACAGAAACGGCAACCGCACATCCCAGACAGACGCCAATGGAAAGACAACATACTATGAATACAACTACAAAGGACAGTTGATAAAAGTTACCGATGCTCTTGGAAATGTAACGCGATATGTTTATGGCGGAACTGGTTGTTCATCATGCAGAGGTGGAGGAGACAAACTGACGGCAATAACAGATGCAAAAAGGCAAACGACAACATATCAATATGACCTATCAGGAAGGCTGATAAAAGAAACTGATTCTTTGGGTAATGCGATAACATACGCCTATGATTCAAAAAGCCAATTAATTTCAAAGAAAGATGCAAAAGGGGATACCATCAATTATACCTATGATGCATTGGGCAGGTTATTGCAAAAGACCTATCCAGATAGGACAATAGAAGTCTTCCAGTATGATGCTAAAGGAAATATAATTTATGCAGGCAATCAGCACATAGCCTATAACCTTACCTACGATGCAAAAGGAAGAATCACAGCAGTAACCGATTCAAACAACAGGAGCATCATCTATCAATATAACTCAACAGGCAACAGGACAAAGATGATAACACCTGAAGGAAGGGTTGTTAATTATGCCTACGATTCAGGCAACAGGATAGCACAGATACTTTCCGATGCTGGAACATTCAGCTTTACATATGATTCTCTTGGAAGAAGAATAAAGCTGACCCTGCCTAATGGAACATTTACAACATATAGCTATGATACAAGCAGCAGATTAACAAATCTTTCAACTTTTAACTCTCAACTCCAAACTCTGAACTCATTCACATATACGCATGATAAAGTTGGCAATAGACTAAGTAAAACAGAGCCTGATATCAAACACACTTACAGCTACGATTCAATCTACAGACTCTTACAATCCACCCCTACCAAGCTCCAGGGTAAAGACCAGGATAAGAAGCCAGAGACCTTTACCTATGACCCAGTGGGCAATCGCTTAACAGGGCCGGAGAACAAGGATTACTATTCCTTCAATCAGGGCAATCAGCTTACATCAGACAGGGGAAATCAATATCAATATGACAGAAACGGCAATCTTATAAGAAAGACCGAGATAGACGACGGTGGGAAGACACAGACATGGACATATCAATATAATTACGAGAATCGGTTAATCAAGGTAATCAAGCAGGAATCAAGCGAAACTAAGACGGTTACTTTCAAATACGACCCATTCGGAAGAAGAATTGAGAAAAAGGTTTCGGAAAACGATGGAACAAAAACCTATAACTACATCTATGATAATGAGAATATCCTGTTTGAATATGACGCGAACGGTTATATAGGCAACCGATATATACATGGGCTTGGAATAGATGAGCCATTAGCTCTCACAACCAGTCAAGGAACTTATTACTATCATGCGGATGGGTTAGGTTCTGTTGTTGCCTTAACTGATTCAAATCAGAAGGTTGTGCAGGATTATCAGTATGATTCGTTTGGTAACTTAAAAGACCAGAAGAACCGAATCAAACAGCCGTATACTTTTACAGGTAGGGAATGGGATAAAGAGATAGGGATGTATTATTATAGGGCAAGGTATTATGATGCGAAGATAGGAAGATTTATTTCTTTTGATCCGATACTTCACCCTGCGAATGCCCCGCCCAAAAAAGCTTGCAATAAAGCTGGTATCCCTTCATTCAATTCATTGCTAAAGAAGCCTCAGAATTTAAATCCTTACTCATATGTTCTTGGAAACCCTACAACACAGACCGATCCGTCTGGGCTTGTTTGCGGATCCAAATGGTCTGATTGGCTTGTACCTGACAGATTTTCTACCTATGATTTTACAGGATGTTGTCAGGACCACGATGATTGTTACGGATGTAAGGGAAAGAGCCAAAAAATACCTAAGCAAGTATGCGATCAAAATTTCTGCGATTGTATGCTTAAAGAATGCGAAACATTAGATGATGATCCTTCGAGTGGGTATTCGAAAACAAGTTGCAAACTAAATGCTACAACTTATTGTAGTGTTGTACGAGGTAAATATGGCGACGATGCTTTCAATGATGCAAGGAAATAATATTGCCAAGATTCATATGGGAATTAATGGAGGTTAAATTATGATAGGATTTATATTGCTGATAATTAGCACTATTATAATATGTGGTTTGCTTAATTTATTAAAGCCATCTAAGACAATCATCAGTTGGACTGCTGTTATTGCTTCCACTTTTGTTGTGCCAGTGCTCTGGCATGTTGGAGGTTATTTTATTGAAGGTCCCAAAGTTCTCATGTGGTTTTACATAAGCTTGCCTATAAGTATGGTATGTAGCTTTTTTACTGCGTTGATAGTAAGCGTTGTGTTTTACCTTAGAAAGAAAGATAAATGAATAGAAAAGGGGACTGGCTGATTTAGATGCGACGGTATAGAGACATAAGGCAACTACAGAAAATCTTGCTGATACGCAGGCTTATTGCCTATCTGCTGGTTTTGCGATATATTCAAGCTTTAAAAGGCGCCGACACTTACAACAGCGGCAACCAGCTTATCTCTGAGAATGGCGTTTCTTATGCTTACGATCAAAATGGAAACCTCACAAAGAAAACAGAGATGGATAGTGGAAAGGTATGGCTGTATACATATGACTACGAGAATCGGCTGATAAAAGTAATCAAGCACGAAGATAATGAGGCGGTCGTTGTATCGTTCAAACATGATCCATTTGGAAGAAGGATTGAGAAGAAGGTAGAGGGAAACGATGGCATAAAGACATACAACTACATCTATGATAATGAAGATATTCTGTTTGAATATGACGCGAACGGTTATATAGGCAACCGATATATACATGGGCTTGGAATAGACGAGCCATTGGCAATGATTGACGGCAAGAACACCTATTACTATCACGCTGATGGCTTGGGCTCGATAATAGCCTTAACAGACAGTCGCGGCAGCACTGTCCAGACCTATGAATACGACTCATTCGGAAACCTGAAAGACCAGAAGAATCGAGTAAAACAGCCGTATACATTCACAGGCAGGGAATGGGATAAAGAAATTGGGCTGTATTACTACAGGGCAAGGTATTATGATGCAGAGGCAGGAAGATTTACTACAGTTGATCCTGTTCTTCACAACTCTGTTTCTAATTGTAGTTTTAAAAAGATTTTGTTAAATCCACAGCGGCTTAACCCATTTATTTATTCACTTAATAGCCCCATAGTTCTATCTGACCCAGCCGGTGAATTCCCTTGGTATGGTAACTATTGCGGCCCCGGAAATAACTATCCTGCACAACCTATAGATGTCCTTGATGCTGCATGTAAAGTTCATGATGATTGCTATACGGCTGCTGGTTTATCAGCACGTGACGTTATAATTCCACCTAAAAATCCAAGTCAGTGCAATGCGCAGGATGCTTGCGATGACGCTTTGTGTTCAGATGCGAGAAGTTTTAATGCGAGAACACTTAAACAAAGGCTCGCTCGCAGCACAGTTATGAAAATTTTCTGTGATTAAAGTTTATGGAGGTTAAATGCGAGAAATTATAAGATATGGTTTATTTATTATGGGGCTTTTTATTGGAGGTGTTCATCTGAAACTTGCTTTAAAAGCACTGTTTATCTTTCGTAACAATGAACCGATTTCTATGTGGGTTTCTGTAATTGCTGGTCCATTATCCACTTTACCATCTGTTATTATTGCTTTTTTCTGGCCTAAAGTAGGTGGTCTGTGGCTAATTTGTGGAGCCATTTTATCACTTATTGCCATAACGATAAATTTAGGCGCAAATAGAGATAGCCCAAGTATTATTTGGTATTTTTTAAGGTATAGTGCTCCAATGCTTGCGCTTGGACTTGTTGCTTTATTACAAATAAGAAAATAATTAAAAGAAGAAAAAAAGGGGATAGGCTGATTAAATGAAGGAACAAAAAAAGGGGACAGGCTACTTTTAGGATAAGAATAGATATAAAAAATGCCGAGAGTTGTTAGGGGATTAGCAGATAATAATGTGTATCACATAATCAACAGAGGAAATGGGAGACAAGAGGTTTTTCACAAGGAAAGGGATTATGAGGCATTCATTGATATTATGAAAGAGGCAAAGGAAAGATACTCCGTGAAACTGTTTTCATACTGCTTGATGCCGAATCATTTTCATATGGTTATGATGCCTGAGCGTGGAGATGAGTTAAGCAGATGTATGCAGTGGCTGATGACAAGTCAAGAGACGGAAATGGTCCACTTTCTGTTGGAGGGAAGGGTTGCCGCGATGCTTTATTGTGACAATATGCCGGCAGGCGAGCCTATTGCCGAGACCGAGGGGCTTGAGATATTTATAAGTCAGGCCGGGCTTGCGTTTGAAAAAGCGCTTCTTCAGCGCAGGCTTCAGGAAATGCAGAAAAGCATGGAGAATAAAACAAAGACATGATGATTTTTTTATCGTTATTTGTTAGAATCCATCAGTCCCCTATGCCTCCCTTTACTATTATGCAAGGGTGGGGGATAAGGGGGGTTATGTGAAATCAATTCTGATAGTTGAAGACTCAACAACTACCCGCTCTCTGATAAGGGCAGTTATAGAAGAACTCGGAGACTTTGACATAGTTGAAGCGCCCACGGGTTTTGACGCCTTAAAACTCCTTCCCACGCAGGACTTTGATCTGGTTGTCACGGATATTAATATGCCTGACATAAACGGGCTTGAGCTGATAAATTTTGTGAGGAGCAACCAGAGATACAGCAATATCCCTCTTATCATAGTTACCACTGAAAGGAGCGAGGAGGATAAAAAGAGGGGAATGGCGCTTGGAGCGACCGCATACGTAACTAAGCCATTCAAGGCTCCGGAATTACAGGATGTCGTCAGGAAAGTAATGAACTTATGAGCTCAGCCAAAGAAGAGTTTATAGCCGAAGCATCAGACCTCCTTGAAGAATCCGGCAGACTGATTCTTGAGATACAGGATACCTTTCAAACAGGACCGAATCCCGACAGCGTTAATGCGCTGTTCCGCTCCATACACACACTCAAGGGGCTTTCAGGGCTCTTCGGGCATCAGGGCATCTCAGACCTCAGCCATGCGCTTGAGTCCCTGCTTGACGGGATACGGCTCGGCAAGGTTGATATTTCGGATGAAGTTGTAAGATTTCTGTTTAATAATATTGACATACTGAGGCTGCTTGTTGAAGAACTCACTAAGGATAAAGATAAAGAACAGGATGTAAGCGGACATCTTAAGAATATAGAGGCGTTCAGAAATTCTCTTGCGGGGAAGACAAAGGGGCCTGAGCTTAAGGGTCTTATTGATGAGTCCATGCTCATGGTACTGACAGAATACGAAGAGCACAGGTTAAAGACGAATATCCACGAAGGCAAGGGAATTTATCTTGCAAAGGCGGTTTTTTCACTGTCGGATTTTGATGAAGCGCTGGAAGAACTTACAAAGACAATAAAGTCAAAAGGCGAACTGATATCAACACTGCCTACCTCTTCAAATGTCCCGCCGGATTCCATAGGGTTCAATCTCATGTTCGGGTGCCTTGAGCCCGCAGAAAAAATTAAGGAAACAGTAAGGTTTGATGTTGACACACTGGTCAGCCCGAAAAATGCCAAGCCTGCTCCTCTGCAGCCTCAGCAGAAGCCGCAGGAGGCCACGCTTAAAAGCACAACTACGACTGTGAGAGTGGACATAGAGAAACTGGACAGGATTCTTAATACGATAGGCGAGCTGACGCTTGCGAAAGGCGCTGTAAAAAGGATAAGCGAAGAACTCGCAGAGAGTTACAGACATTCTCCGCTGGTTGCTGATGTGAATAAAATCTCCCAGACGCTGGAAAGGAGACTGGCTGAACTTCAGAGTCAGGTTCTTGAGATACGGATGGTGCCCATAGGCCAGATATTCTCAAGGCTTGCACAGGTTATAAGGAAATACTCAAGGGAGACAGAAAAGCGCATAGAGCTTGTTATGTACGGCGAGGACACTGAGATTGACAAATATATTGCAGAGGAAGTAATTGACCCTTTAATGCATCTTGTAAGAAATGCTATTGACCATGGCATAGAGCCTGCGGAAGAAAGGAAAAAAAACGGGAAGAAGGAATCAGGAACCATTATTCTGAAGGCGTCCCAGCGCGGCAACCACGTTATCATTGAGGTAAAAGACGACGGCGGAGGCATTAACATTCAGAGGGTAAAGGAGAAGGCAATTGAGAAAGGACTTCTGGATAAAAGCGCAGAGATGGATGAGAAGGAACTTGTAAATTTCATATTCACGCCCGGGTTCAGCACAAAAGAGGTGGTCAGCGAGGTATCAGGCCGTGGTGTGGGCATGGATGTTGTAAAAGAGAAACTTGCGGCTATAGGCGGCTTTGCTGAAATTGATACAAAGAAAGGCAGGGGCACTGCTGTTACCCTGACGATTCCGATTACCCTTGCCATCATAAAAGCGCTTATCGTAAGGGTTGGAACTATGAAGTTTGGGATACCGCTTACTTCCATATCAGAAACGCTTGTTATTACGAGGGGCGATATCCAGACTGTTGATGGAAAGGATGTTTATAATCTGAGAGGCGAGATGCTTCCGATAACAAACATCGGAAGGGTTTTTGCTCTGACGGATGAAGAACCTGAGAGGTTTTTTGCCGTTGTCGCAGGAACCGGAAACAAAAGGCACGGCTTGATGGTTGACGAGTTATTCGGTCAACACGAAATTATTATTAAATCACTTGGAGATTATTTTACGGGCATCCGTGGTTTTGCAGGCGCGGCAGAGATAGGCAAGCATGAAGTTATTCTTGTCATAGATGTTGACGGTCTTATAGATAATGCTGTCGTCAAACAAAAAGTAAAAGGGGGCATTTATGATCTATGAGGAATTCTACGGATTAAAACGCAGGCCTTTTACTAAAACACCCGACCCTAAATTTCTTTTCATGAGCAGAGCGCATGAAGAGGCGCTTGCAAGACTGCAGTATGCAGTTGAAGAAAAAGAACTTGTTGTCCTGACAGGAGATGTCGGCTGCGGAAAGACTACGCTGACGCGTGCGCTGATAGACTCGCTCGGAGAAAAATACAGGATTATTCTTATTATTAACCCCCGCCTTACGCCGGCGCAGTTTCTCAGGACAGTTGCCAAGCGGTTTGATATAACTGCCTCAGGCGGATTTTCGAGCCACAAGGATGACCTTCTTGATGCGATATATTCAAAAGTTTATGAAGATTATAAGGCAGGGATTACCCCTGTGATAATCATAGATGAGGCGCAGCTTATCCCGAACAAGGATACATTTGAGGAGATAAGGCTGCTTACAAATTTTCAGCTTGATGACGCAAATCTCTTAAGTCTTATACTTGTGGGACAGCCGGACTTAAGGCGCAGGTTAAATCATAAGGCATATATGCCGTTGAAGCAGCGCATCGGACTTTTTTATCACCTGGGGCCGATAAGCGAAGATGAGATAATTGGTTATGTGGAACACAGGCTGAGGGTGGGCGGATGCGAGGAGCAGTTGTTTACCGGCGAGGCGTTAAAGGCGCTTCATGCATATTCCGGCGGTGTCCCGAGATTGATTAACAGTCTGGCGACTGCCGCGCTCTTAAGCGGGCTTGGGCATGAATACAGGATAATTGAAAGACAATTAATTAACGAAGCTGCGCAGGAGTTTGGACTAAATGGATATAGCGAAAATTAGAAAAAAGATTAGAGAAGAAGCAGAGAAAGAAAAGTCAGAGGACAAGGCTGCCGGTGAGATTACATCCGCTCTCCTCGACGAGTCGCCCGAGGCGACCTCTGGCGGTGGCGCTCAACAGCAGCGAGCGGCATCTGAGAAGACAGAGGACAGTAAACAGCATATAGTAGACAGCATACAGGGGGAAAAACCTCAGCCCCCCGAGATGCTCGGGGCTCAGGCTGTTTCGGAGTCCCGACAAATCGGGACTAAACCTGAAGAGGCAATCTCAGGCATAATAGAACTTCTTACGTTTCAGCTTGCCGCGGAAGAATTTGCCTTCAGGATCTCTGAAGTTGAAGAGATCCTCACTCCCCAGCAAATTACAATGGTTCCGAAAGCTCCAGATTACATCCTCGGGATAACTTCTGTCAGGGGAAAGGTAATGCCTGTTTTAGACCTGAAGAAGAGGCTTTCAATTAAAGATAACGGCGGATCAGGCAAAGTGCGTAAAAAAATACTGACGCTGAAAGGCCCAAAGGGGCGTATCGGGATAATGATAGACAGGATAAACGGTGTTATTCGCATTGACGAATCCGACATTGCGGAGCCTCCGGCTCATCTCAGCGAGTCAGACCTGATGTTTGTAGGTGGCGTTGTTCTTTACAATGGCAGATTTATCTCGGTCATACGTCTGGAAGAGGCGGCAAATATCAATTTAAAATAAATGATTTCATTATTTTTGAATTTTGAATTTTTCATTTTAAATTTTTTAGGGGGGTTTTATGAGTGAAAAACTTGAATTAAAGATTATTATTTCTGTTTTAGTCATGGTTATTGCAGGTGTTATTAGCGCCGGCATAATGACCATGCTTATAGAGAAATCAACTCTTTATGGGATTACAAGAGTGAATTCAGAGACCACGGCTGCAATCATAAAAAAAGACATTGAAATGACAATGCTTGAGAACAGGCCCGACCTTACGAAAAAACTTATAGACAGCTTGCGTGAAACCGCAGGCATAGCCGACCTTCATGTCATAAATTCCGAAGGTAAGGAGGCATTTGTAAAAGATGCTCCGGTAATCGAATCCGAGGCAATGAAGAAGATTATAAGCACAAAAGCGCCTATTGTGATAGAAGGTGTAAAAAGATATACCTTTTACAAGCCGCTTGAGAATACTGCTTCGTGCAAGGGATGTCATGCGCAGGAAGGAGCGGTGCTCGGCGCTGTAAAGCTTTCCCTATCAATAGAAAAGCAATATGAAAGGGCGATGAAATCAGTAATAATCGTGCTTTTGTTGTCGCTTGTAGGCGCCCTGGGTTTCAGCCTTGTGATCTGGTTTATGCTCAGGAGAATGGTTATATTGCCTATCAAGGCGATGGAGAAAGCAGCGTTAAAGCTCGCAGAAGGCGACCTTTCATTTGATGTGGATATAAAAAGTAAAGATGAAATTGCGCGCTTAAGCAACTCCATAAAAGAGTCTGTCAGCGCGGTAGGAAGGATACTGCAGAGGATAGGAGATGTATCGGCAAGAGTCGCGCGCGTTGTTGAAACTGTCGGAAAGGACTCTAAAAAGGTGCTTGACGGCACACAGCTTGAGACAGAGGCAATAGCGGACATCTCAAGTTCGGTTGAGGAACTGAATGCCGCCATATCAGATATTACCGATGGCACTGAAAAACTTGCCGCATCAACAGAAGAGACAGCGGCATCAATGGAAGAAATGGCTAATGCGATAGGGCATGTAAAGAACAATACCCGCGACCTGTCCGTTGCCGTTGATGCAACATCCTCTTCTATCGCAGAACTTTCCGCAACGATAAAAGAAGTTGCTAATAATGCCGATAATCTTTCAATCGCAACCGATGAGACGCTTTCTGCCATAGAGGAAATAACCTCTTCCGTGAAGGAGGTTGAGGCGAATTCAAAAGAGTCTGCAAAGCTGTCACAGAAAGTCATGACTGACGCATCAACATTCGGAATGGGCTCCATAGAAAAAACTATGGAGGGCATGAAAAATATAAAGTCTTCTGTTGAGAAAACAAATGAGTTTGTCAAGAAGCTCGGCGGCAGGTCAGAGGAGATAGGCAAGATACTCAATGTGATAGATGATATTACCGACCAGACAACCCTGCTTGCCCTGAATGCCGCAATACTCGCGGCGCAGGCAGGAGAGCACGGGAAAGGTTTTTCAGTTGTTGCAGAGGAGATTAAAGACCTTGCAGAGAGGACAGCGTTCTCAACACAGGAGATAGGCTCTCTTATTCAATCTGTTCAGCAGGAGGTAAAAGGCACTGTTCAGGCGATGGGAGAAGGACTGAAGTCAGTTGATGAAGGGTTAAAACTCTCAAGGGAGGCGTCAGACGCGTTAAAGAAGATTCTGGACAGTTCTAAGAAGTCTTCCGAGATGGCGCTCTCTATAGATCGTTCCACAGGTGAACAGGCAAAGGCGATAAGGCTTGTCTCAGAGGCGATGGAGCGCATCAAAAACATGACGAACATGATTGCCAAGGCAACAGCGGAGCAGGCTAAAGGGACAGCCCTTATTATGGGCGCAACAGAGAAGATGAGGGATATATCGCATCAGGTAAAGGGAGCGACTGACGAGCAGGCGGAAACCAGTAAGCATATATCAGGCGCAATTGAAGTGGTTTCCGAAAAGAGCCAGCAGATTTCAAAGGCAATTTATGAACAGAAGATAGGTTCCGATCAGATGTGGAAATCCGTAGAAAAGATCAAGAATATTCCCAAAAGCAACCGCGACCTCGCATTTAATGTAAATAATTCACTGAGGGGCCTGCAGAAAGACGCAGAGTTGATTGACAAAGAAATCGGAAGGTTTAAATTTTCCGAGGAGAAAGGCATATTAAAATTCGGGATTATACCGTTAGAGTCGCCCGCTGAGATGTTTATGAAATTTACTCCCTTAGCGGACTATCTCAGTAAAAAATTAGGCAGGAGAGTTGAGCTTAAGGTAGCAATGGACTTTGAGGAGGCTATCGACGCCATAGGCCAGAATGTTACGCAAATGTGTTTTATGACGCCTTCCACTTATGTCGAGGCTTGCAGGAAATACGGAGTTGAAGTTATTGCAAAGGCATTAAGAGACGGCAAGCCTTATCAGCACTCGGTAATAATCACAAGTGCGGAAAAGGGAATTAGTTCCGTGGGAGAGCTGAAGGGGAGGTCATTTGCATTCGGAGACTTCTATTCAACGTCAAGCCACATTGTTCCAAGGGGGATACTTTTGGAGGCGGGAATAGAGCTGAAAGACCTTTCGTATTACGACTATCTCGGCCATCATGACGATGTAGCCAAGGCGGTGCTGAGAGGCGAGTTTGATGCGGGAGGCATTATGGAAGACACTGCTTACAAGTTCAAGGATCAGGGGTTAAAGTTCCTGAAGATTTCCGAAGATATCCCTGAATTCAATATATGCGTCAATAAGTCGTTGAGCAAGGAGGAGGTCTCTATGCTGAAGTCAGCCTTAACTGCCCTGACCGATACTTCTGCCGAAGGCGGGCTTGTCCTTAAATCCATAGCCAAGGCATATACCGGCTTCATTGAAGCAAGGGATGAGGATTATGACGGTATAAAGTCTATGATGTTAAAACTGGGGATGCTGTCATGACGATAAAACATTTTTTAAAGATGAGTTTCATTCTGTCAGGCCGGGGACAGACCACCCCGCACTTCGTGCTCCCCTCCTTATTAAGGAGGGGAATTAAAGGGGTGGTTAATTGCAAAAAGGGGGTGCAGGAATGATAGAGAGGATAAAGATTAAAAATACCCTCGTAACGAGTTTTACCGTGATGATATTGCTGATTTTTATGATAGGGCAGGGAATACTTTACACGTGGCTGATACTTTACCAGAAAAATTATCTCAGGCAGAGGCTCGGAGATGAGGTTGCGGCAACTGCCGAGCATATCAGGGATGCATCTGTCACGATGGGCTATGATTCAAAACAGCTTGATATTTTTCTGGAGACAATTGTAAAGAGCGGGAATATTGTATCGGTAAAGATTAGCGATGTTAAAGGCAGTGTGCTTGTTGCCAAGGCTGTTCAATATAAAGAGGATGGCAGAGGCATCAATCCGTTTTTTATGTTTTATATCCCTGAAATCAACATTATAAATCTGCCGGTAAAAACAGGCGGAAAAGACGCCGGTAGCATAGAAGTGGTCTATAGCGGCCAGTCAGTGAATGAAGTGATAAGGCGGTTTCTTGTAATTCCGCCTGTTATGCAGGTTATAACCTTTCTCGTTATCATATTCGCTATTGTGAAATTCTTCCAGAGGAAAGTCGGCAGGCCTGTGAAAAAAATAAATGAAGCCCTTGCCATGGCAAGGGGAGGCGACCTGACCGTGGAGATCTCAGAGTTCAAGGATGATGAATTCGGGAGCATTGCAAACGGGTTCAGGTTTCTTATAGGCAGGCTGGCTTCCACGCTCAATAAATTGCGGTCTATGTCCGAGGACGTCTCTATGGCTATTAAACAGTTAACCCTTACTTTCAGAAATGTGAATCAGGGAGCACAGAAACAGACAGAATCAAGCAACAATGTGATAGCTTCTATAAGACACGCCAATGAGTCGCATAAGCAGATAACAGAAGATGTGGGCAAGTTGATAGATTTCTCCAACGAGAATGTAACGTCATTGCTTGAGATGAAGGCAACAGCAGACGAGATAGCCTTAAGCACAGGCAAATTATTTAAGGCTACAGAGGATGCTTATTCTGTGGTTGCCGAGGTGTCACAAACCGCCAAAGTAATCGCAGAAAATGCAGAAGAGGTGTCTTTTGCAGTGGAGGATACATCCGCTTCTATTGAGGAGATAAATGCCTCGGTAAAGGAAGTTGAGAGCAATGCAAAAGAATCAGCCCGTCTGGCGTCAAACACAAGGGCAATACTCGGAGGACAGTGCATAGATGCGGTTTCAGACGCCATTAACAGCATGGATACGCTGATGTCAGAGGTTAAGCAGTCTTCCGAAATAGTAAGTCAGCTCAGCGGCAGGTCAGCGGATATAGAAAAGATGTTAAAGGTTATAAAGGATGTTACAGAGCAGACAAACCTGCTGAGCCTGAACGCCGCAATACTTGCGGCGCAGGCAGGCGAATACGGAAAGAGTTTCTCTGTTGTGGCTGATGAGATAAGAGGGCTAAGCGACAGGACTGCCGCTTCAACAAAGGAAATATCCAACATAATAAAAACAATACAGTCCGAAATAGCTGATGCAGTAAAGGCAATAAACAGCAGTATGAACAGGGCGAATGAAACCAATGCCCTTGTTTATAAGTCAGGAGAAGACATGGCAAAGGCGCTGGAGGCTGCGCAAAACTCTTCAGCAATGGCAGAGGCAATAGAAAGGGCGACAGAGGAACAGGCTAAAGGACTAAAGCAGATTGCGATTTCAGTGGAGAATATACGTAAGATGATGGAACATACCGCCAAGGCAACACAGGAACAGCAGACAGGGACAGCCCATCTGCTTGAGAGTGTGAGCGATGTTAAAGATGCGGCTGATATTGTCAAGCGCGGCGCCGAGGAAGAGGCAGTAGGGATAAAGACAGTATCAACAAATCTTGAACTTGCAGATGAGCGGATAAAGCAGATAGGAAAGGAAACATCAAGTTACCAGAAAGTGAACGACAGCACTGCGGCCGCAATGGAACAGATGAGGGCAATAGGGATGACTACCGTAAAAGATGTTGAAGAGGTCTCAATCTCCCTGACAACGCTTTTTAACGAGATTGAGCTGCTCAAAAAAGAGATGTCGGTATTTAAAGTTAAGAATGTGAAGTAATTTGGACAACGACATTTTATATACAACGACATTAATCGCATGTCATTCCCGCAAGCCCCAGACAAGCTGGGACAGGCTCCGCGCGTCGGGAATCCTTCTTTTACAGAAAGATTCCGGACAAGCCGGAATGACAAAGCGTATAGGACTTATGACGTTATGTATAGGAGAGGTGTTATGGAAAAATTTGCTGTTTTTAAAATAGGGAATGAAGATTTTGGCGTCAACATAAGCAGGGTTGTTGAGATACTGAAATCGCAGAAAATCTATTTTCTTCCTGAACTGCCTGATTTTATTTCAGGCGTTATAAATGTAAGGGGTGACGTAATCCCCTTGCTTGACCTCATAAAGCGATTCGGAGTTCATACCGGGACCGGCAAGTGCCGGATAATAGTTGTCCGCTGTGATGATGAGAAGATAGGGCTTCTGGTTGATGAAATAGATAAGATAGTCCCTTTTAGCCCTGAGGAGATAAGCGCTCCGCCGGCAATGTTTATGGGTTTGAAGACGGAATACCTTACAGGCCTTGGCAAAAAAGAAGACAGGATAGTAATCCTCCTTAATATTGAAAGGCTTCTTACTTCAGAGGAAAAAATAGTTCTCAGAGAATCCACCGGGCTGATAGAGGAGAAAGATGCAGGAACCGGAAAATCTGCTTGACAGCGAGGATGTAGAGGTAAGAAGAGAAGCTGTTGAGAGTCTGAGAGGCGCAGCTTCCGATGTCTCTATAGGACTGCTTCTTACGGCAATGAAAGATGTCAGCTGGAGGGTGAGAAAGACAGCAGTTGACATCCTGCTTAATGACTATCCCGTCGAGGCGTACATCAATGGATTGATTGCCCTTCTTTATATTGATGATAATGCAGGCGCAAGAAACTCAGCCATAGAAACCCTCATAAAGTTAGACAAGAAGACTACAACATTTCTCATGGAGGCTTTCAATACTCAGAACAGGGATGTCAGGAAATTTATAATAGATGTGCTCGGAGAGTTCAGAGACAAAAGATCACTGCCGCTGATGCTTGAAGCGCTTAAAGACGAGGATGACAATGTCAGGGCAACGGCTGTTGAGCATCTTGGGAAAATAGGCGAACTCGTAGTTGTGAATGCACTGATAAAAATACTTGAAAGCGGCGACCTGTGGACGTCATATCCTGCCGCTGATGCGCTTGGAAGGATTGGCGACAGAAAGGCTATACCTTCTCTTGTTAAAGCCCTTTCTACAAAGACCCTCAGAGAACCAGTGCTAAAGGCGCTTGGCAGGTTTTCTGCGCCTGAAACGCTCAAGAACATAGTCCCCCTTCTTGAAGATTCATCAAAGACAATACAGGAAGAAGCAATAAAGACGATAAGGAATTTTTATCATAATGGCGTGAAAGAAGAATTTATTGCAGAAGAAATGAGGAAGTTCTTCGGGGACCGCATTATTGATATTCTTGTTGCGCATGCATGGAGCGCTAAGGCAGATATGAGGATTTCTGCAATACTGCTGCTCGGTCTTATGAGAGATGAAAGGGCGCTTGCTCCGCTTCTGGAGCTTTCATTTGAAGAGGATCTGGCAGAGGATGTAAAAAGGGCGCTTGTCTTCATAGGGAAAAACAAACCGGAGGTCATTCTGCCGTTGTTTGATACAGTCAGCCCCTACCAGCAGAGGTTTATATGCGAAGTTGCAGGCGAGCTTGCCTCGCCTGTTTTTTTTGATGTGTTTGAAGAACTGATGAAGGACGACGACGGGCACGTGAGAGCGCTCGCAGCGATTGCTATCTCAAGGATAGGCGACTTAAGGGCGGTAGAGCCGGTTAAAAAGCTGCTCTCTGATGAGTACGAAGATGTGCAGGATGCAGCAGTGGCCGCATTATCCATTCTTAAGGCAGGTATTTCATCAGATGAATTAATCAAAATGATTGGCGACAGAAATCCTGTGCTGAGAAAAAACACTGTATTATTGCTTGGTGAGATTGGCGCTGTTAAGGCTGTGCCGGCAATCGGCTTTGCGCTGAAGGATGACAACATCAAGGTAAGACATGCCGTTGTCAAGTCGTTGTCCATGATACGAACAGACGAGTCTATAAAATATCTGACGCTTGCCCTTACGGATGAAAATGCCGATATAAGGGTTTCTGCGGCATTGAGCCTTGGCTTGATTAAGGGGAAAGGAGTGTCAGAATCGCTTCTCATTTTGCTCACTGACCCTGATGACGCGGTCAGGGCGGCAGCGGTAAAGGCGCTCGGCGAATTAGGTGATAAGGCTACTGTAAGACAGCTTATGAAATTACTTTCAGACCCTAATGGATTTGTTGTAACTACAGCCATAGAGTCTCTGAGCAGGATAGGCGGCGAAACTGCAAGGGGCGCATTAGTAGAAATGCTTTCTTCGCAGGATAAGGAGATAAAAAGGACTGCCATAAAAGCACTTGCTCCATTCAATAATATTGAGGACATAATCATACCCTATCTTAACGATTCTGATTGGGCAACAAGAATGGCGGCTGTTGAGGTTCTCTCTGAGAGGTTAGCCCCGAGCAGCTCGGGGAACGTGAGGGTTGAACTTGAGAAATTGTTGGATAAAGAAGAAGACCCTGTTGTAAGAAAGGCGGTGGAGGAGTGTCTTGATGCTTGAAATAGAAGAAAGCATTCCCTTATCAGACGACGTATTCAGGCTTCTAAGAGACCTGATAAAAGATTACTGCGGAATGTATTTTGATGATAATTCAAAATATATTCTGGAGAAAAGGCTGTCCAAGAGAGTAAAGAGCCATCAGCTGAATGATTTCAGGGATTATTACAGGCTTCTTTTATATGATAAACGAAGAGGTGAAGAGCTTTCTTTTATTGTAGATGTCCTCACTGTAAATGAAACTTATTTTTTCAGGGAGATGAGCCAGTTGAAAACGCTGAGCGAGGAGATACTGCCTGAACTTAAGAATACAAACAGGGAGTCAAAGAAGATAAGGATATGGTCTGCAGGCTGTTCTACCGGAGAAGAGCCTTATACAATTGCAATGATGGCACTGGAGCAGGGGTTTTTTCTGGGGTGGGATGTGGAAATACTCGGCAGTGATATCAACCAGAGAGTATTGCAGCATGCAAGGAGAGGTGTATACAGAAAGAATTCATTCAGGACTACAGAGGAGCATTATATAGAAAAATATTTTACATATGAAAACAATTTCTATAAGATAAACGATAACGTCAGGCGGCTTGTGAATTTCAGCTGCCTTAACCTTCTTGACCCATACAAGGTGAAATTTGTAGGAGAGATGGATGTGATATTGTGCAGGAATGTGCTGATATATTTTGATCTGGAGGCAAGAAAAAAGGTAATCAGGGGTTTTCATGAAAGGCTTGCTGACGGAAGGTATCTGCTGCTTGGCCATGCAGAGTCATTGATGAATATTTCTACAGCCTTTACGCTTAAGCACTTCAAACATGATATGGTTTATCAAAAACCGCCAAAGCTTACGGCATCAATGTCATCTGAAAGCCTTGTGAAAATGGCATGGTCTACGGCCCGTAGGGGGGAATAAAGTATAAAGCTATGACAGCAGAGCCAAAGATAAAAGTTCTTATTGTTGATGATTCGGCTTACAGCAGGCAGACGATAAGGAAGATGCTTGAAGCAGACCCGGGCATTGAGGTAATAGGCACAGCGTCTGACGGCATAGAGGCGATGGCAAAGACATTGAGACTGAAGCCTGACCTTATTACGCTTGATTTTGAGATGCCTGCCATGGACGGATTCAGTTTTCTGAGATGGCTGATGAAAGAAAAACCCATCCCTGTAATAATGGTAAGTTCTTATTCCGACACCAAGACTGTGTTCAAGGCGCTTGAATTGGGGGCTGTTGATTTTATTGCAAAGCCGACAAAGAAGGCCTCTGTGGAACTGCAGGGCATAGAGAAGGATCTTCTCAACAAGGTAAATGCCGTAAGAAAACTCCGTATGGATAAATTAAGCAAAACCCTCAGCCTGCTGAGTCCCGAGCATCTCGGGATTGAAGCTCTAGTCAAAACTGACTCAGTGATAGGCGATATAGAAGTTGTGGCAATAGGCTCGTCAACAGGAGGGCCTGCAGCGCTCCAGATAATCCTCACGCGGCTTCCGCATAATTTTTCTGCGTCGGTAGTTATAAGCCAGCATATGCCAAAGGGTTTTACAGGGCCTCTGGCTGAAAGGCTTGACCATCTCTCTAAGCTTAAAATAAAAGAAGCGGAAGACGGCGATGTTATTGAACAGGGGAGGGTGTTGATATGCCCGGGCGGTTACCATATGATGTTTAAGAAAAAGGGGCGCGAATGTCATGTGCAGCTAAAAGAAGCTGTCAAAGAGGATAAGTATGTGCCTTCGGTTGATTTAATGATGTCATCTGCCGCAGAACATTACGGGACCAAGGCAATGGGTGTTGTTCTTACAGGAATGGGGAATGACGGGAAAAAGGGAATGCTGGAAATTAAATTAAAAGGCGGTTATACTATAGCTGAATCAGAGGAGACAGCCGTGGTTTTTGGAATGCCTGCTGAAGTCATAAGCGCAGGAGCAGCGGACAGTGTGCTTCCGCTTTCTGAAATACCGGTGGAACTAATAAATATAGTTAACAGAGGGTAAATTGATGGAAAGAGAAACAAGTATCGGGAAGAAGGCTGATGAGTTTCTCCAGATGTTCAGAAAGGGAGAAGAGTTTACTCAGGATCTTCTTAAAGAAAATGAGAGGTTGAGGTTCAAACTTGCCCAGCTTGAAGAGGCCGTTGAGCGTTCAGGCGATGAGGCGAAGATAAGGCTTTATGAAGAGCGGATAAAGATTACGGAAGATGAACTGAATTCCCTTAAGGAAAGATTCAGGCAGGTTGAGGAAGAAAATAAGGATTTTGCAGCAAAGTATGTTGAAGTTGAAGATGAGAATAACAACCTTGCCAACCTCTACGTTGCAAGTTACCAGCTGCATTCAACTTTGGATTTCAATGAAGTTCTGAGAATAGTCCTTGAAATAGTGATAAATCTCATAGGCGCCGAGAAATTTGCGGTGCTCCTTATAGAAGAGAAAACAAACGAGCTTATCCCTGTCGGGACAGAGGGCATATCCATCTCTGATGTCCCCAAGGTAAAATTTGGCGAAGGTATCGTGGGGACTGCCGCAAAAGAAGGCGAGAGTTATTTTTCTGAGAATATCCATAATAACAGAGGCAGTATCTCTATGGAAAATCCAATAGTCTGTATTCCTTTAAAAATTAAAGAGCATGTGATAGGCGTTATTGCTATATATTCTCTTCTCATTCAGAAAGAGAAGTTCTCAAATGTTGACTATGAGCTTTTTAATCTGCTTGCAGGGCATGCCGCCACTGCTATTTTTTCCTCAAAACTATATACGCAATCAGAGAGGAAACTGACCACAATACAGAGTTTCCTTGACATGCTGAAAGAAAAACCGAGGAGGTAGCGGGCAAGATGCCGAATATTCTTGTGGTAGAAGATTCGCCGACGATGAGACAGCTGATCGGTTTTGCTATGAAAAGGATCTCAGGCTCAAAAGTGATTGAAGCAACGGACGGCGTTGATGCTTTGAAAAAATTATCTTCTGAAAAAATAGACCTCATACTTGCGGATATAAACATGCCTGTCATGGACGGATTGAAACTCGTCAGCCTTGTAAGGGGCAATCCCGCTTATAAAGACATCCCTATAATAATGATAACGACAGAAGGCGCCGAAGAAGACAGAAAGAGGGCGCTTGCCATCGGGGCTAACGCATATCTTCCGAAACCGATACAAACGCAGGAACTTATAAAACTCGTCAACGGTTATATCAATCAACCCCGTTAGAAAAATTTGCTGAGGCTTGTAACCCAGCCCAAGCATACCGTTTTTGTACCACGCCATAAACCCCGGTAGAGATTTATCTCTAATCGGGGTAAATTGTAGGGTTTGTTTTCTAACGGGGTCAATGATCAGACTGCGACCCATAGTCTACGGCTCGTAGAGGGGAAATGGTGCCGGAGGCCGGATTTGAACCGGCACGCCCTTTGGGGACGAGGGATTTTAAGTCCCTTGCGTCTACCAATTCCGCCACTCCGGCATAAAGACAGTGACAAGTTACGAGTTACGAGTTAAAAAATAAAAAAGATCCTGAAGACTCGCCGCTGCTTTTAAGATACTAAAAAAGAGCATCGAAGTGCAACTTAAACCTTGATAATTTCCCCCTCATCCATGAGGAGCATGGAATCAGCGAGCCTTTCCGCCTGCATCATATCATGGGTGGCAATGATGATTTTGGATCTGCCTTCTTTTTTCATATTCAAGATTATATTCTCCACGATTTCCGTATTTTCATTATCAATGGATGCTGTGGGCTCGTCAAGAAATAGCATCTCAGGCTCTATGACCATTGCCCTAGCAATACCTAACCTCTGGGTTTCACCGCTTGAGAGCGTAAGGGCATTGTGGTTTTTTTTATGAATGAGTCCGACAAATTTCAATGCATCATTGACCTTTCTTTCTATCTCTTTGCTCTTGGTTCCCCTTATTTTCAAGCCGTAAGCTGCATTATTAAAAACTGTAGTATTAAACAAACCAATCCCGGGCAAAACAAGGGTAATCCTGCGCCTTAATCCGATATCCTTGCTAATTATATTATCTCCTGAAAAATAATTGACCTCTCCTTTGTCAGGGTTTTCAATCAGGGCGCATATCCTTAGCAGCGTGGATTTACCGCTGCCGTTAGTTCCCGTTAATACATAGACGCCATTCCTGTCAAAAGAAAAGGAGCAGGCGTTCAGGACAGGTTTTCCGTTATAGCTTTTCCAGACATTGGATATATTAAGTCTCAGGCTCATCTGTTTACCGGAAGTGCTCCTTTCCTCTGTATAAAATGCAGCGCAGTGTTTATGACCAGTGAGATGGTTAAGAGTATTATTCCAAGAGCTATGGCAAGTTCAAAATTCCCCTTGTCTGTTTCCAGAGCGATGGTCGTTGTCATAACGCGGGTGTATCCCGCAATATTTCCGCCGACAATAAGTATTGCGCCAACCTCTGCCATTACCCTCCCAAATGCCGCAATCATCCCTGACATTATCCCGTATCTTGCTTCTTTTATTATGGTAACCGAGATTTGAAGAGGTGTCGCTCCCAATGTCATTGAAGCCTGCTTTGTAATAGGGCCAACACTGACAATCGCCGAATGACAGAGTGATATCACAATGGGAAAAGCAAGGATTGTCTGAGCGATAATCATTGCTGACGGCGTATAAAGGAGTCCCATAAAACCAATGGGACCGCTCCTTGACAGCATTATATAAACAAAAAGGCCGACCACAACAGGAGGAAGCCCCATAAAGGTATTCATAATGCTTATAAATAAGCCCTTTGCCGGGAATTTCTTTAGGCTGACGAGCGCGGACATGGGAAGGCCTATGATAGATACGATTAGAAGCGCTGTTCCGGATACCCTGAGTGATAAAAATATTATGCCTAATAATTCCGCATCAAGGTTAAATATAAGTAAAAACGCCCTTTTAAACCCCTCTATTATTGAATCCATATTTTACTTTGCATTGGGAATAAACAACTGATTCCCGTGTTTATCCCTGAATGACGCAATAGCGCTCTGCCCTTCCTTTGATATAATCCAGTTTATAAACTCTGTTGCCTCTTTGTATTTTACATGTTTATGCCTTTGCGGGCTCACGGTCATAACGCCGTACTGATTAAACAAAATGGGATCACCTTCAAGAACTATCACCATTTCAAGCTTGTCCTTATCTTTTGTTGCAAGCCATGTGCCTCTGTCCGTAAGCGTGTATGCGCGCTTTTCATCCGCAATCCTCTGAGTCTTTTCCATCCCCTGTCCAACCTCAAGATACCATTTCTGTCCCTTGGGATCCATCACTGTTTTTTTCCATAGGGAAAGTTCTTTTGTATGAGTTCCTGAGTTATCGCCGCGAGATACGAAGAAGGCACTGTTTTCAGCTATCTTCTTGAACACCTCAGAAGCCGATTTCATCCCCTTTATCTTTACAGGGTCGTTTGACGGCCCAATTATGACAAAGTCATTATACATAACATCATGACGGTTTACGAAATAACCTTCCTCAACAGCTTTTAGTTCCTGCTCCTTAGCATGAACGAATACAACATCTGCATCGCCCCTCTTGCCTATTTCAATAGCCGCGCCTGTGCCGACTGCGACAATATCAACCTTTATTCCTGTCTTTTTTTCAAAAATCGGCAGGATATAATCAAACAATCCGGAGTTCTGCGTGCTCGTTGTTGATGCACAGCGGATTCTTGTCTCGGCAAATATTTTTGATGGGAGCAACTGGATTAAGATTGCCGTAAAGAGTAAAATTACTTTGAACAACATAAGATGTATTCCTTTCCTTATGCAGTTATTTTTGAGGAAATTATAATACAATCAGCCATTTTTCGAAAGCGGGAAGTTGAAGAGACAGAACCTTGACTTACACTTTAACTCTTAGATAAGATACTTATCCGGGGTAAAAATGAAAGTTGCAATCGGCAGCGACCATGCAGGCGTCGAGCTTAAAAATGAGCTAATCTCCATTCTCAGCGAGATGAAGATAGAAAGCCTCGATTTGGGCACAAACGGCGCTCAGTCTGTGGACTATCCTGATTTCGGAGAAAAGGTAGCAAGAGAAGTTTCAGAAGGCAAGGTAGACAGGGGCATACTGATATGCGGCACAGGCATCGGCATGTCAATTGTTGCTAATAAGATTCCCAATATAAGGGCGTCTCTCTGCAATGACCTCTTCACTGCAAAAATGAGCAGGATGCACAATGATGCAAATGTACTTGTGATAGGCGGAAGGATTGTAGGCAAAGACCTTGCGAAAGAGATTGTCAGGGTATGGTTCAGCACAGAATTTGAAGGCGGCAGGCACGCAAATCGCATTACAAAGATAAAACTGATAGAGGGAAGATTTATAAAACATGGACTTTGAAAGGCTCAAACTCTCAGACCCCGATATTTACAGGGCGATTCAGGAAGAGATAGAAAGAGAAAGGGAAAAGATTGTTCTTATCGCATCGGAAAACTATGCGAGTTCTGCTGTTCTTGAAGCGCAGGGTTCTGTATTTACCAATAAATATGCCGAAGGATATCCGAATAAGCGCTATTACGGCGGATGTGAATATGCAGACATTGTTGAAAGTCTCGCAATAGAAAGGGCAAAGGAACTCTTCGGAGCCGAGCATGTAAATGTCCAGCCTCATTCAGGAAGCCAGGCAAACATGGCTGTGTATTTTGCATTTCTTAAACCCGGAGATATCATTCTCGGAATGAACCTCAGCCACGGAGGACATCTCTCGCATGGCGCATCTGTAAATTTTTCAGGGATGCTTTATAAAAATATACCCTATGGAGTTAATAAAGAAACAGGATACATTGATTATGATGAGGTGCGCAGGCTTGCGGTAAAAAACAAACCGAAGATGATACTTGCAGGCGCAAGCGCTTATTCAAGGACCCTTGATTTTAAGACATTCTCGGAGATTGCAAAAGAGGCAGGAGCCTACCTGACGGCAGATATAGCGCATATAGCAGGCCTTGTGGCAGCAGGCATTCATCCGTCTCCTGTGCCTTATGCGGATTTTGTTACAACAACAACCCACAAGACACTTCGCGGGCCGAGGGGCGGAATGATAATGTGCAGGGCAAAATACGCAAAAGCCATAGACAAGATGATATTCCCGGGAATTCAGGGAGGCCCTCTGGTTCATGTGATTGCTGCAAAGGCAGTCGCGCTCAAAGAGGCGCTGAATGACGGGTTCAAAGAGTATCAGAAAAAGGTTATAGAAAATGCAAAAAAACTTGCCGAAGAACTTATAAAAAGGGGATTCAGGATAATATCAGGCGGGACAGACAACCACCTTATGCTTGTTGATCTCGCAAGTAAAGGGATAACAGGAAAGAAAGCTGAAGAAGTATTGGACAAGGCAGGCATTACAGTCAATAAAAATGCGATCCCTTACGATGAACGGCCTCCTGCGATAACAAGTGGTATGAGGCTTGGCACGCCGTGTGTTACTACAAGGGGGATGGGTGAAGCGGAAATGACAGATATAGCAGAGATAATAGATGAGGTGTTGAAGAACAATTCTGATGAGGCAAAGATTGGAGGACTCAGGCAGAGGGCAGGGGAGATATGCAAGAGATTTCTGATATATTAGAAGCAAGTGAGCAGTGAATAGTGACAGTGTTCAGTAACATAAAGATATATTTACTGATAAGTTTACAAGTATGAAGACATTTTTGGGTCTGATTCTGTCATTGCGGCTTGTCCGCAATCCTTCAGAAGAAGAAAGATTCCCGACAAGCGGGAATGACAGTCATGTTACATTACTTGTGAACTTCTTAGTAACTATCCACTGACACTAACAATTAAATTATGAAGTGCCCATTTTGTGTAAATTTAGAAGACAAGGTCATTGACTCGCGGACGAGCAAGGAAGGCGATGCGATACGCAGAAGGCGTGAATGCCTGAAGTGCGGAAAGCGTTTCACCTCTTATGAGCGCGTTGAAGATGTAGTCCCCATGGTTGTGAAAAAGGATGGAAGGCGCGAGCCGTTTGACAGGCCGAAAATATTGAGGGGGCTGGAGAAGGCATGCGAAAAAAGACCTGTCAGCGTAGAGGCGCTTGAAGGGATTGTTGATTCAATAGAAAAAAAACTCATAACCCTCGGCGTGAAGGAAATACAGAGCACATGGGTCGGAGAAGAGGTAATGTCTTCGCTGAGAGAGCTTGATAAGGTTGCATACGTGAGGTTTGCGTCTGTTTACAGGCAGTTTAAGGATATAAGCGAGCTTATGAATGAAGTAAAGACATTGTTTGAACAGAAAGGCAATAAATAGTAAAGAGTTAGAAGTTTAGAGTTAAGAGTTAAGAATTTTAGAACAATTGATTTAGTAATTATTGAAGCTTTTAACTTCTCACTTTTAACTTAAAACTTTTTTCAGGAGGATTTTATGTATGACTGGGGATTAAAGAACCGGCTTTCAAGGGTGATTAAAGCTGACGGAAAAACCGTTATGCTTGCGGTTGACCACGGATATTTTCTCGGGCCTACAACAGGGCTTGAAGACGCGGAAAAAACAATCAAGCCGCTGCTTCCTTATGCTGATGCTCTAATGCCGACAAGAGGAATTGTCCGCACATCAGTTGACCCGCAGTCAGAAACACCCATAGTTCTCAGGGTATCCGGAGGAAACAGCATTCTTGACGAAGACCTGTCCAATGAAGGGCTGGCCGTTTCCATGGAAGATGCGGTAAGGTTAAATGCATCGGCAGTTGCGCTTTCCATCTATGTCGGTTCCCAGAACCAGAAAGAGACGCTTCTGAATCTTACAAAACTGATTGATGAGGGGCATCGCTACGGGATGCCTGTGCTTGCTGTTACGGCAGTTGGAAAGAACATGGTGCGGGATGCAAGGTATCTGGCATTGAGCTGCAGGATAGCCGCTGAACTCGGAGCGCATCTTGTAAAGACATATTACTGCGAGGGCTTTGAAAAACTTGTTAAAACATGCCCTGTGCCGCTTGTTATGGCAGGAGGAAAAAAACTTCCTGAATACGAGGCGCTTGAGCTTACATATAATGCGATAATAAGGGGCGCGGCAGGCGTTGATATGGGAAGGAATATTTTTCAGTCAGAGGTTCCTGTTGCGATGATTCAGGCTGTAAGGGCGATTGTCCATGATAATGCAACTCCAAAGAAGGCGTATGATCTTTACAAGAGCCTTAAAGCTCGTTTGAAGAGCAAGAAATCAAAAGTAAAAGGCGTTACCGCAAGCAAGGCGGAGGTGAGCAGGCATTAGAGCCTGTTTTGTTATGGCGTCATTCCTGTGAAAACAGGAATCCAGACACTGTTTTTTTGAGATAGTAAATGACTACTAACTGGATTCCGCATCAAGTGCGGAATGACGAAATAGTATCGGTAAGCATATACCGTTTATCAGTAACCTTTTCCAAATCAACGAGGGCGTTTCTTACTACTTCAGCAGTAAATCTCTTTTGAATTGACAACAATGTCATAAATTCCGTCTGTCCCTTTTTCAACGCCAGATTTCAGATTATCCTTTTTGCCTTCTTTGAGAGTGTATATCGTGGCAATGACATTGTTTTTGGAGTCAATTAAATCATCCCACTGGCAGGGGTATTCACCGGTTGGTTTTACCTTTATAACTTTAAGTTTTTTGGATTTTGTATTTTTATTCATAATAGTTTTTTTTGAGGTGCAGATAGCGGTTCCATTGTAAAAGAAGCCTGAAGGGTTTGGTCTTTAGTCTTTTGCAATATGTTAAATGAATGTGGCGGCGAAGTCTCTTTTCTATTTTTTAGAACCTGCCCAAATCCCAATGCCCCGCTGCTGTGCATCGCGCTCCAATGCATGAAGGCGCTCCACGTACACTTTCGATTTCTCGCCAGTCGGCAATTTTACAATCATGCCCTTTGTCCGTGCCAATCCCATGCTGACCAGAATCTCCGCAAGCCCCTTCCCATCAATCTCGATGAATCCATAGTATCGCAGCACCCTGCTTCGCCCTTGTGCAGTAGCCCAACGCGTCCACACGACAAAAGGTTTTTGCAAAATATTGCGTACGGCCTCCTTCGCTTTTACTCCAGCCTTCATGGTCTCGTCCAATGTTACTCCAAAGTGCTCGCTCTGTTCACGTGTGCGCTCCGCATAGCGCAAATTGGTCTCAGGCGCATCGACAAAATATAGCCGGAAAATATACTCGTCAGTGCCGCACTTGACACCAAAACTGTCTCCGTCGTTGTATTTCTGCGCCACATACTGGCAATCGGTCAGCTTTACCCATTCCTTTTTATCTGCCGCTTCAGCCTCGCAATAAGCGAAGATTAACAACATCCATATTACTTGCATTACCACTATCCGTATTGATCTCATTGTCAGTGACCCCCTAACTTATTTTTGTCCCACCGCCATTTCAAATAACTTGTTTATATGCATATTGCGATATCCCAACTCTATCTGAATCAGTCTCAACGCCTAAATTCTACTTAATGCCCTTATTCCTGTCAAACAAAATTCAATGGTAGAAATATTTACATCTATGAAGATTTTACTCTTTTCCTTGTCCATGCTATAGCTTCTTTTGCATTTTTAAATTTTGGTTGAGTTTTAGCCAGAGCATCTTTTATATCGTCCCATGCTTCTTTGTATGGGCGCACGGGAACGGATGTCCTCTCTTTGGAATTCTTTGCTGTAAGTTTTTTCATAGTTCCTCTTTAATGAGTTATCTTAAATATAGCTGTTATCAATTTTCAATGCAACCAGTATTTTTTACAGTATGGTATATTATTTAATCATTATTTATAAAGAAATATTTTTTGTCATTCCGAGCGAGTGAGCCGAAGCCCTGAGCGAAGCGAAGGAATCTTGGAATGAGATTGCTTCTCCGCCAGAGGCGGATCGCAATGACAGTGTAAGGAGATTTTATGCGGGTGGCGATGTATTACAGGAATAATGATGTGCGGGTTGAGGAGATGCCTGTGCCTAAAATCGGAAAAGGCGAGATGCTGGTTAAGGTGATGGCAAGCGGCATCTGCGGTAGCGATGTAATGGAATGGTATCGGATTAAAAAAGCTCCTCGTGTTCTTGGGCATGAAATCACAGGAGAGGTTGTAGAACTTGGCTCTAAATTCAAAATTCAAAATTCAAAATTCAAAACTCATAACTCAAAACTCCTAACTCCTAACTTTCGAATCGGTGACAGGGTATTTGTGTCCCATCATGTTCCCTGCAACACCTGCCGCTATTGCCTGAGCGGCTATCACACTGCCTGCGAGACACTTCACAAAACGAATTACGACCCCGGAGGTTTTGCAGAATATCTCCGTGTGCCTGAGATAAATGTTAAGAGCGGCGTTTATATCCTTCCTGAGAATATGTCTTATGAAGAAGGAACATTCATAGAGCCATTGGCGTGCATTCTGAGAGGCCAGAGGGTTGCAAACCTGAAAGCCGGACAAAGCGTTCTTGTGATTGGAAGCGGGATTTCAGGGCTTCTTCATATAAATCTGGCAAAGGATGCTGGCGCAGAAAGGATTATTGCAACTGATGTTAATGAATACCGCCTTAATGCAGCATTGAAGTTCGGCGCAAACAGCGTTATCAATGCTAAAGAGAATGTGCCTGAGCGTGTACGTAAACTGAATGACGGAAGACTGGCCGACTGTGTAATAGTGTGCACCGGCGCAATGCCTGCCATTGAGCAGGCTCTTCAGTCAGTTGATAAAGGAGGCACGATTCTGTTTTTTGCAGTACCAGAACCCGGAATTAATGTCTCTGTGCCGATAAATGATTTCTGGCGTAATGAGATAAAGATGGTGACATCCTACGGAGCGGCTCCCTCTGACCTTGCTTTGGCAATAGAGTTTATCAGCGCCCGGAGGGTAAATGTAAAGGATATGATTACGCACCGCTTGGGCATGTCTGAGGCGCAGCTTGGCTTTAAGCTTGTTGCTGAGGCAAAGGAGTCCATAAAGGTGATTATTGAGCCGTGGAGATAGGACATTAAGCATACATGCCAGTCTCAAAACTTTTAAATGCGATAGTCATTCCCGTCATTCTGGCTTGTCCAGAATCTTTTTGCTCTTGTCTACACGCAGTCAGAGACTCAGTTCGGAATCGCAGAAGGATTCCCCCGATAATATCGGGGGAATGACAAGGAAAGCAAGGTTTTAGTTACTTATCTCCGTTCCCTTATCAATGCTGTAAATAAGATATATCTGGTAATTCTTTATCCAAGGCTGTCTTAATGTATAATCGGTTTTGTGCCAGAAGAATACCCATGGAGCATCGTCAACAATCATATTCTCAGCCTTTTCATAATACATATCTCTTTCTTTTGCTGTTTGTGCGTGCTGGCCCTTTTCAATAAGAGAATCTACCGCAGGATTTTTATATCTTGACCTGTTCCCTGCCGGGCCGAGGTTTGCCGAGTGGAACAAGGGGAATAAAAAATTTTCAGGGTCAGGATAGTCGGCAAACCATCCAAGCCAGAACATATCAGGCTCGCCTTTATTTATTGCTTCCTTGTATGCGCTCCATTCAAGCTGTTTTATATTTGCCTTAATCCCAACTTCTTTTAAATATGACTGTATTACCTCTGCGGTATCCACAACCTCATTGTCCGCTGTTATATAAAAATTCACTTCAAGCCCATCCGGATAACCAGCAGCCTTTATTAACTCTCCGGCTTTTGACGGATTATATTCATAAGATGCGGGCGCTTTCCATTTTCTCAGAATATCAGGCACCGGCCCTGATGCAATCCTTCCCCTACCTTCGTAAACAGTCCTTAACATCTTTTCCCTGTCAACTGCATAGTTCATTGCCTTTCTGAGAAGAGGATTATCAAAAGGTTTTTTTGAACAGTTAAGCCCGAGGTAATATGTGTTTATCCCATTTATTGATGATATGAAATCTGACAGTTTTTTATCTTTTTTAAACCTTGAGAATGATGATGCCGGAATGGTTATTACATCAAGATTGCCAATTTCAAATTCCGTTATTGTTGTCAGGTCTTCGGGGATTATTTTATAGGCGATACCTTTGATTTTTGGAAGGCTGTCAAAATAATCGGTTCTTGCCTCAAGCAGAAGTTCCCTGCTTGGAAGCCAGTGTTTGAGGATAAACGGCCCTGTGCCAACAGGGCGAGATGAAAAATCCACGCCCCATTTTTCTATTTCTTCCTTCGGGACTACATATGCAGCAGTCATTGCAAGGAGGTTCAGGAATGGAGAAAAGGGTTTATCAAGGGTTATCTCAAGTATGTAATCGTTTACTGCCTTTATGCCTGAAACCTCCTTTGCTTTACCATTCATAAACTCTCTTGCGCCTTTTATCTTGTCAAAAACCCATGTGTTGGGAGACCTCGTTTTTGGATTAAGAACCCTTTCAAATGAATATTTGAAGTCTCCGGCTGTTGCTTCTTTGCCGTTGGAGAACATCACGCCTTTTTTTAATTCAAATCTGTAAACAAGCCCGTTTTCTGATATTTTCCACTTTGATGTTATGTCGGGAATGATGTCAAGATTCTTGTTCATCCTTACAAGGCCATTGAAGAGTTTTGCCGAGATGGAGCCTCCGGTGACATCCACAATAAGCGCAGGGTCAAGTGTTGTCGGGTTTGTATTAAGCCGGTAATAGATATAGCCGGAAAGGCGGTTCTGCGGCGAGCATGCAAGCAGAAAGGCCAAGAGAACGTGAAAGAAAAGTATTCGTCTCAATCTGAATCTTTCTCCTCTTTTTTTTCTTCTTCCTCAGCTTTTTCTCCCGGAATCTTATATTCCTCAAACACCCATTTGCCGAGGTCAAGGAGCTTGCATCTTTCAGAACAGAACGGCCTGTTTGGATTTTCTTCCCATGTTGTTGTCTTTTTACACATAGGGCATTTAATTCTCATAGTATATTTTAACTCTTTTTCTGTTTTTTAGCTTTCAAATATCCAGTGATTTCTGCTAAAATCAATTCGCAGTATAGGACGGAAGTAAAAAGTTGAAAATGAAAAGTTTATGAAAAAATCACTTTTAACACTTAACTTCTAACTTATAACTTATTAGACAGTGGAGGTTTGTAATGGATTATTTTTTAACTGAAGAACAGGCAATGATAAGAGACCTTGCAAGGCAGATTGCGGAAGAGAAGATTGTGCCTGTAAGAAGAGAGCTTGATGAGAAAGAAGAATTCCCATGGGAGATAATGAAGGTGATTGCGCAGTCAGACCTGTTAGGGCTTTTTATACCGGAAGAATACGGAGGACTCGGAAAGGGCAGCCTTGAGTTATGCATTGCTGTTGAGGAACTCTCAAGGGCATGTCTTGGTGTCTCAACAACTTATGCTGCAAATGCGCTTGGGGCATATCCAATCCTTCTTTTCGGCTCTGATGAGCAGAAGAAGAAATATCTGCCTGACATAGCTTCAGGTAAAAGGCTTGTTGCATTTGGCCTTACTGAGGCGAATGCAGGAAGCGATGCAGCAGGCATCCAGACAACCGCAAAACTTGCAGGAAATGAATATGTGCTTAACGGCACAAAGCAGTGGATAACGAACGGCGGCGAGGCAGAGGTATACACAATAATTGCCTTGACTGACAAGACAAAGGGTCCAAGAGGCGCATCAGCTTTCATTGTGGAAAAAGGAACTCCGGGGTTTACTTTCGGCAAAAAGGAAGAGAAGATGGGAATCAGGGCATCCTCCACAACCGAGCTGATATTCGAGAATTGCAGAATCCCGAAGGAGAATATTATCTCAAAAGAGGGTGTGGGATTTATAGTTGCAATGAAGACGCTGGATAACTCAAGGGGCGGTGTTGGAGCTCAGGGGGTAGGAGTTGCGCAGGGCGCGTTTGATGAGGCTGTGAAATTTGCAAGGCAGAGGGTTCAGTTCGGGCATCCGATTATAAGCTTTCAGGCAGTGCAGCATATGCTTGCAGACATGGCGACAGACATAGAAGCTGCAAGGGCGCTTGTTTATGCTGTAGCCAGATTCATAGACAGCGGCGCAAAGGAAGTAACAAAAGAGTCTGCCATGGCAAAGGTATTTGCGACAGATGTTGCGATGAAGGTTACGACAAATGCTGTTCAGGTGATGGGCGGCTCAGGTTATATGAGGGAGTATCCTGTTGAGAAGATGATGAGAGATGCAAAGATACTTCAGATATATGAGGGGACAAACCAGATTCAGAGGAATGTCATAGGACAGGCTCTGATGAAGAAGCAGAAATAAAGCTAAAACGTGAACTCAGATTTAATCAGTTTGTTGTTTTCGTCAAATGTGACCCTTGCCGTGAAATGCTCTCCGGACATGAATGAATAGGCAAGTTCCCTCCACATCACTATTGTCCTGCCGCCTTCTTTTCTTATCTCCGGGTAGGGGTATCTTGCAAAGTAGAGAAAGTTTTTCACGAACTTTGTTTCTTTTGAACGCTCAATCAGAGGGTCTTTATCCTTGAAGGTAAATGTATCCTGAATGCATACCCTCTTTGTGAAGAGGTCGGCAAAGCCTACCTTTATCTCATCGCCTGATTTTGCGATAAACCACCACCTCAGAAAATCATTAGGCAGAGGACACATCTTGTAGGTATTAGCGTCAAGTTTTTCCTTGAGGAAGTCCTTGGCTGCATTGCGCAAATAATATCTGCCGCCGAAATATGAGAAGAAAAGTATAAATGTAATTGCAGCGATGAGAGCGGCTCTTTTCCTGTTGAACCTGCCGAAAACCACGCATAAAAATAGTCCGATGGATATGTACGGGTCTATGATAAAACTGATATCCAGCGAATATGCATTCCAGTCAAAAGGCGAAAGAACGCGCGTGCCGTACTGGTTTGTAATATCCATAAATATATGTATTCCGTAGGCCAAGAAAGACAGGAAATAGTAATAGAAAAACCCCTTTCTGAATCCGGCTATAACGGCTATAATCAGCGGCACCAGAACCAGGGCAAGAATTCCGTGCGTTATTCCGCGGTGGTATCTGAGGAATACGTCCACTCCCCAGAATCTTGTTATGTAGTCAAGATCAGGCGCGAAGGATGAGATCAGCAGCACCCAGAAGGCTCCTTTTCTTTTGAATCCAAGCTGTGCGATTGCCGCTCCTGCAAGGCTGTGAGTTATCGGATCCATTACAATGCCTCCAGATTCCACTTTTCAAAGTCTGTTTTTATACGGCTTATATCTTTCTTTTCATCCATAGCCTTTTTAATTTTTTTCCAGTTGTCAATATTACCATAAAATATGCAGCCTGCAATACTATTGTCTTTTATAACGAGTTTTTTGTATATAAAACTTTTGCTGTCTTTTTGCACGATTGATTCAAGGTTTTTGTCAGGGTCTATATCTCCGGCAGAAATCAGATTTATTCCTGCTATCTTCAGGATGTTTGAAGGCAGTGTGCCTGTGTAGATTGCGCTGCCTCCCGCCATATTGATTCCTGCAATCTTACCCTGTTCCTCTGCGGCAGGCCATATGCCGTAGCATATCCCTCTGTGTTCTGCAATGTCGCCGGCAGCGTATATGTCATTAATCTCTGTCTCAAGCCTGTCATTTACAGGAATCCCTTTATTGCATTTGATTCCGAGTTTATCAGCGAGTTCTGCATTGGGTTTGACTCCGGCAGATACTATCACCATATCGCAGTCAATAATTGTTCCGTCATCAAGAATAACGCTCTTAACCTTCTCATCACCTGTTATCTCCCGTGTCTTTGCGCCAAGGAAAAAGGCAAATCCCATTTTTTCCATCTGTGTTTTCAGGATATCAGCGCCTTCCTTATCCATCTGCCTTGGAAGCAGTCTTGGGAAGAACTCAACCACAAATACTGAATGTCCTGTCTTCCTCAGGCTGTTTCCAACCTCAAGGCCAAGGACTCCTCCCCCTATCAGAACGACTCTCTTTGATTGTTCAGAGTATTTTTTGATCTCAATGGCATCTTTAAGCGTTCTTAGCGTAAACACCCCTTTTTTGTCAGAGCCGGGGATTGGAGGGACGAATGAGAGACCTCCCGCTGCAATAAGAAGCCTGTCGTATTTCAGTATATGCCCTGAATGTGTGATGACCTCTTTTTTGTTTTTATCTATTTCAGAAACAGGCGTTTTAAGCAGCAGCTTTATGTTGTTATTTTCATACCATGCGTCTTTATAGATGACAAGGCCGCTTTCATCCGCATCGCCGCTTATGTATTCCATAAGCCTTATGCGGCTGTAAAAAGGATAAGCCTCGTCAGAGAGTATGGTTATCTCTCCTTCATGGTCAATCTTTCTTATGTTGATCGCGGCAGTTGTTCCTGCAACCCCATTGCCGATGATGATGTATTTCATGCGAACCCTTTGCAGTTAGAATTTTATAATTTCTTTTTCAATTTCCGGATATGCGCTGTCAATTTTTGCCTGAATATCAATTGTCTTTTTTAGTGAAGTTACAACCTTGCAGTAATGCGTTATGTCATCAAGAGATAGAGGTCTTCCCTTTCTATCCTTAAGCCATTTGTCGCAGACCTGATAACCACCGATCTGATATTCCCAGACCTCGTGAGATATGCCCTCAAAATACTGGTCTTTGTTTATATAAAGTTTTCCTTTTTCATATCTCGGTTTTTCAACTTTATCATTTCCCTTGCCTTCAAACTTTGCAGTAGGCGCGTCAAGCTCTGAGGATTTCAGAAGATGCAGTTCAACAAGCTTTTCGCCATAACCGCCCATCTTTTTGAAGAGCTTATAATCTTTTGTGAAAGGAACTCTCGGAAAATCTATCTTTAGGAACTCGGCGTATTTTGTCCTGTAGATGCTTGAATAAAGCACTGCATAGATGTAATAGAAGATTTCTTCGGGAGACGGCGCTTTCTTATATCCTCTTGTTAATTTTTCAAAGAATGCAGGAGAAAGGTTTGGCTTTTTCACGCCATATTCCGCCTGCGGTTCAAAAAGAAGCATGATAGTGCTGAGGGATTTTTTCTTTTTAGGATAATCTTTTTCTTGATACAGATAGAGAGGGAAAACAGATTCTCCACCGCGATAGAAAAGATTAAGATCAACAATATTTTCTGAGACATAAACCACATTCCATGGCTTTTCTAATCCTACAACTTGTCCTGCTCTACCTACACATAGCCCCAAATTCTCTTTCAGCATATGTTGCATAACTTCTTTACGCGATCTTTCTATCAAAATATCGTGATAAAAAATCCACTTTATGTCAAAGGGGCGATAAAGAATCTTTGTTATTACATGTTCCCAATCGTCATCTTTCATGATGCTCTCTCTTATATCCTTAATCTTCCAGTTAGGTTTGTCTTTCAGGTTATATGCCTGTCGAATAATTTCATCAGGCATTTTTTTATCTCTGAACTGCATAATTCTTCTTTTCAGAGCAGCTTTGTCAGAATCAATAACAAAATCATCTCTCGATGTGACTATCCCAACGCTGTTTAATGGGAAGATATCGGTTACCTTTGGATACATTTCATATTGTTTTAATAGCCCTTCATCTCTCGGTATAAAAAGATAAAACTCGGATTTCGGCCTGATTGTTTTCCATTTAGTTGTTTTAATATCGTGTTTATTAAGCCAATCATATTTGTCTTCTCTTACGCCCCATAGTTCAGAATGCGAAATCTTATGCTCCTTTTTAATTTCCCCTTTTGTTGTCATGCCGGCGTGTCCGGCATCCTTCTTCGAGAAAGATTCCCGACGAGCGGGAATGACAGAAGAGCTGCCGCCCTTCTTCACAAACAGAGCAATAGCAACGCCCTGCTGAATATCAAAGACATTCTCATCCTTAGAACCATCAGGACATTTTTCTTTTTTAAGACTGTTGCCGTGAAGGTCAAGCAGATAAATCTCATCAAAGCTCTGCATCAAGGACTGTCTCATGCCCCTGAAGGTTGGGTTATCAAGATAGCTGTGGTTTGTTATAAAGCCTAAGACTCCTTCTCCTGCAAGATCAATCTTCCACTGAGCAAATCGGATAAACTTCACATAGTCATCCTGGAGCCATTTGGGATTTTTCTCGCCGAGCGGTTTTCCATCAACCTGATAATAAATCTTCACCTCGTCATATACGTTTGAGGAATGCCCTGAATATGGCGGATTGCCGAGGATAACCAGAATGGGCTGCTCTTTTTTAACCTTTCCTGCAAGATGCGATTCTTCTGAAAGAGAAATCATGCCCGGAAGTTCTGTCTGTGCAAGCTCTTCCATTTCCAAGGTATTAGTGAGGTAAAGCTTAAATCTGTCGTCTGACTGAAGTTTATACCCGAGTTCTTCCAACAGGAACGACATTTTCAGATGGCCAACTGCATAGGGAGCCATCATTAGTTCAAAGGCATAGAAGTTTTTGAGAATGTGTTCTTTGATAAAGCCTGCTTTTTTACCCTCGCCATATTTTGATGTGAATTCCTCTGCTGCAAGTTTTGCGGCTTCTGCAAGAAAGGTGAGCGTTCCTGCCGCAGGGTCAAGGACTGTCACAGACGGGCTCGCAAAACCATCCTTCTTATCAAAATATTCTTTCAGGATATGATGCAGTGAGCGAACAATGTATGAGACTACAGGCTCCGGCGTGTAATATACGCCCCTTTTCTCTCGCATTTTCGGGTCATATTCAGCAAGAAAGGTTTCATAGAAATGGACCACAGGGTCTTTGCCCTTATGTTGATTAAAATATTCATCAAGCAGCTTATAAACATCGGTTGTAGCCAGAACATCCGAGATATCGTCAATAATCCATTCCATAGGTTTAGGAAGGTCGCCGAGCGAAATAAATCTGAAGACGTCCCTTAAAATGCCGATTGTCTTTGGAATTTTGTCATAAGCAAGTTTTCTGTTAAAGCCGTTTTCTGTTCTTGTTCTGGCAGCGAATAATCCGTATGTGATGGTCTGTGAATAGAGGTCAGCAAAGTCTCCCTTAGTAAGCCCGCTTATGAGATGCTCTTTAAAGACTTTATAAAAGCCGAGGATATTCCCTTTGCCCCTTTTCTCTTCTTCTTCCAATTCCTGAGCGATTACTTCGTCCTTCAAGAACCGCGTTCGCTTTGCAAGCTCAACGGCAAGGTTTTTGGCGTCATAGACTTTTGGCAAAGAGAATGAAAAGAATTTTTCTAAGAGTTTAAAAAATTCAGTTTCTTTTTCAACAGGAGGTACAGTCTTGAGTTTGTGAATAACGTAGGGCCTGCCTGTCAAAACTTTGTCAACTAAGTCGCCGTTGCGGTAAAGCCTGAATTCAAAGAAATTGGTTAATAATAAATTCGGGAAGATATGTAAATACCGTTTTAACTGGCCTGATGTTTCTATCTGGTCTAAATATTCGGTTGTCGGCGCTTTGGCTTCTATGTAGCCGATAATCTGCTGCTTTCCATCCCATATCCTGAAGTCAGGATTTCCTGCGTCAGTCTTTTTAGGCAGAGTGGTAATGTGAACTTGTTTTTTATTGATAGACGCAGCGTAGTTTTTAAGGAGTTCTTCAAGCGAGGAGTAGTAACTTTCCTCCCTTGCGTCTCCTCTTTTTGCGACATCAAATAGCCGTTTAAAATATGTTTTCAGCACATGCTAATTTTAATCTATTGATGCTGTTCGGTCAATAAGAAGTTTGAGAAAAGACTGGATTCCCGCTTCCGCGAGAATGACAGATGACTAATGCCACATAGTCGCCTCAAAATCAGGAGTGGGGACTGTCACGCTTATATTCCCCCTCCATGGACAGCGCTCAATCTCTTCATTGCCTCTGTAAGCGGTGATAAAGAGGGTGAGTTCATCATCTGCTTTGGCTTTTATGTCTTTGAAGGGTATGGCTATTTCCAGTATGTCCTGCATTGCCGCTTCAGTTATGTCTTTTATCTTTTCCCATTCTCCATTTTTCTTTTCAAAAAGTTCGGGTTGTACTAATCCATCTCTGTATGCCACATTGACTCTGAATGCAAACGGCTTTGCAATATTTATGGAAAATGTTGTATCAGGCGGAAAGTCATTAAATGATGTCCTGGGGTCTATTCTCAAAAACAATGTGTTTTGGTTAAATCCGTAATAGATGTATGACACAAGGCTTTCTGCTCTATGCATACTGCCGCCTGATTTCCCGACTGCAATGTGTGCGCCCTGATACCATTCATAATAGCTCGTAACCATACCGTCTATTTTAGGATTTATGAATCCTCTTATTATTACTTCAGGGGAGATTGCCCGGTTTTCTCTGAGCACAGGGACAAAGAGGCTTGGCGGCGTCTCTTTTCCAATCACCTTGTATACCTTCATAAGGTTTAATCTGAAAAGTTCGTCAAATTCTTCCTGAGTCTCTGTCTGATGTTCATCGCCATACCACCAGTTCCAGTCGCTGCCCTCAGCAACATATATGGACTGCCATGCCTCATCAACCGGTTTGCCGGGATTAAGTTTTGTAAATGCTTCAAGGTCGGTTCTTGTATCATTCAGATAATCCCATGCGATATTGTCTTCTTCGTGGCCTATCCAGATGCTGTAATTTGCATTTATCCATGAACCGGCATGAAGCTTGCCGAGTTTCTCGCCGGAGTCGTGTTTGAGAAATTCTGATACTGTTACAGCCCTTAATCCCTTTTCATTTGAAAGCCGCTCGTAAAGGCAGCGCAGAAAATCCTGCCCGTCATTCCTGAAATGTTCCCATGCGTTTTCACCGTCCAGAATTATCGGAACAATGTAGGGCCTGTCGTGAGGAAGCGAGGAGCGGATATTCAACAGCCTGTTTATGAGGTCATCCGCTGCATTTTTAGGTTCCCATTCAGAATACACAAACCCGATCAGGTCTGAGAGCTTATGATCCCTGAATATTATCGAGACGTCAGAGAAGCTGTAAGGCCTGTAAAAGCGTGACGGATCTGTTACGCTGCCTGAATAATCTCTCAGTCTTATATCAAGCGAATTTGCCAGTATGCCTTCGTCTGTGGCAACCCATTTTATACCCTCAGCATGAACAGCTCTTATTACGTCTTCGCTTACAGAGCCTTCCGACGGCCACATGCCCGCGGGTTTGTACCCGAATGTTTTCTCAAAATACCCTACAGCGTCTTTTATCTGTTTTACCGCATCTTCGGGGTTTGAGAATCTTTTCTGCGGCAGTCTTATATGAGGCATGGCGATTTTTGACAAGTCCGTATCCCATAAGAGCGGCAGGATAGGGTGGTAGAAAGGAGATGCGGATAATTCTATCTGTCCTTTCGCATTGAGTTCTTTATACTTTGGAATTATTCGTTTCAGAATTTCAAACTGTTTTTCTATCAGAAGTTTTTTTTCATCCTCGGTGTATCCCTTGCCTTTTTTTACGAGTTCGCTCAGGAAAGGATCTTTCCGCCTGTACATTGGGTCTATCCAGCTGAGGTTAAACAGCACCTGAAGGTCAAGAAAGTCGTGTACGGTAAAATATTTTATTGTCCTTGCTAATTCTACCTTTAAAAATCGCACTCCCCTTTTGACAAGTAGTTCGTAATATCTTGGGAATGGCCTTATCATGTTGTCCCAGTTTGCGAGGAAGAAGTTCTCAAGCATGAATATTTTGTCAGCATCTGTCAGGTCCTGAGGATTTTTCATGGTGAGGCAGAGATAGATGTCTGTTGCATTGTTCTCAGTATAATCCCTTAGCTGTTCGAGCAGAGACGGCACAAGGTTAAATGTCTGTCTTATTTCCGGAAAATCCTCAAGTATTTCAACCATATCAAGATAGTCTTTTGTGCCGTGAAGCCTCACCCACGGAAGCCTGTATATCCCCGTGAAAGGGTCTTTGTAATAGGGCTGATGCATGTGCCAAAGGAAGGCAATGTAAAGCGGATTACCTGTCATACTGAAAGATGTATTCGTCAGGTCTTGCTAAGCCGAACTCTTCCCGCGCGTATTTTTCCGCGTAGAACGGGTTTTCTTTCAGGGATTTAATCTGGGTTTTAATGCGGGTGTTTTCTTTTTCAAGCTCCGTTATTTTTTTTTGAAGGCTCAGCTTTTTGTTTGAAAGTTCTCTGTATTTCAACAGTCCGGCGTCTCCCAGAAGAAGATTTGTTGCAAGATAAATGAAACTCAGTATTATGAGGATAAAGATGATGAGCCTCTTTTTCTTAATCTCAGATACAACCTGTTTTCTTAAAAGGTTATCCGAATTCATTCCCTTAGATTATAAAATGTTTCAATGCCTTTGTATATAGCAGAATCAGCAAGTTCTTCTTCAATCCTGAGCAGCCTGTTGTATTTTGCCACTCTCTCGCTTCGCGCAAGCGAGCCTGTCTTGATAAACCCTGTGTTGCAGGCAACTGTGAGGTCTGCTATTGTGGTGTCCTCAGTCTCGCCTGACCTGTGAGAGACGACAGCCGTATAGCCGGCCCTCTTTGCCATTTCTATGGCGTCAAGGGTCTCGGTCAGTGTCCCTATCTGGTTAAGCTTGATTAGGATGGAATTGGCTATTCCATCCTTAATCCCTTTTTTAAGGATTTCCGTATTTGTGACGAACACATCGTCTCCTACAAGCTGCACTTTTTTGCCGAGTTTCTTAGTGAGGATTTTCCATCCTGCCCAGTCGTTTTCCGATAAACCGTCCTCAATGGAAAGTATCGGATATTTAGCTGTGAGGTTTTCATAGTATGAAACCATTCTGTCTGATGATACATTTCTGCCTTCAAAATTATATCCCTTGCCTGAATAGAACTCTGATGCCGCCGCATCAAGCGCTATGTAGATATCTTTGCCGGGTTTATAGCCTGACATTTTTATTGCGTCCATTATGAGCATTATAGCCTCTTCATTGCCCTTGAGGTCAGGCGCAAATCCGCCCTCATCGCCGACAGCGGTGTTCAGCCCTTTTTTCTTGAGAATACTTTTAAGATTATGAAACACCTCAACGCCTGCCCTCAGCGCAGAGGCGAAATCATTAAATCCGGCAGGCATTATCATGAACTCCTGAATGTCAAGATTGTTGTCAGCGTGCGCGCCCCCGTTAAGGATGTTCATCATCGGAACAGGAAGTTCCTTTGCGTTGCATCCGCCGATATATCTGTAAAGCGGCATTCCTGCCTCTTCTGCTGATGCCTTGCATACGGCAAGGGATACGCCGAGTATTGCATTTGCGCCAAGCCTGCTTTTATTTTTGGTTCCGTCAATCTCTATCATCAGATTATCTATGTAAGTCTGGTCGCAGGAATCTATGCCTCTAAGCTGAGGCGCTATTGCCTTAAGAATATTTCTGACAGCGTTTGTGACGCCTTTGCCGTGGAATCTTTTGCCGCCGTCTCTTAGTTCAAGCGCTTCTCTTGTGCCTGTTGATGCGCCTGACGGCACTGCCGCACTGCCGGATACTCCGCTGCTGAGAAACACCTCAACCTCAACTGTCGGATTTCCCCTTGAATCAATTATCTCGCGCGCATGTACATCCGTAATTAATCCCATAAATGCCTCCCGCCGAAAAGTTATTCGCCACGTTTATTTCTTGGGCGGTATATGTACCGCCTCGTTGTGAACGTCTTCCGAAGCTTCCATGATTCCCTCCGATAATGTAGGGTGCGCGTGTATTGTATTCGCAATGTCTCTGACCTTTAACCCTGCCTTCATTGCAACTGCTCCCTCATGAATAAGGTCGGACGCATGCGGCCCTATGATGTGCATTCCGATGAGTTTGTCGGTGGCTTCATCTGCAATTACCTTTATGAAACCTGCTATCTCTCCCATTGCGTGAGCCTTGCCCAGGCCTCTGAACTGAAAATGGCCTGTTCTTATCCTGATGCCTTTTTCTTCCGCCTGGTGCTCTCTCAATCCTACTGATGCAATCTCAGGAGATGTGAATATCGCTGCCGGCACAGTGCCGTAATCCATCTTCTCATTATGCCCCATGATATTTTTCGCCGTGATGATTCCCTGAGTTGAGGCGGTATGCGCAAGAAGCATTCCTCCCGTTACATCACCTATCGCATAAATATCCGGTACATTTGTCTCCATTTTTTCATTTACCGGTATCTCTCCCCTTTTGCCTTTTTGAATTCCGGTGTTTTCAAGCCCGATGCTATCGCTGTTAAGCGCCCTTCCTATTGATACGAGAACCTTTTCAGCAATAATCTCTTTGCCGTCCGACATAAAGGCGTGAACGCCGTCTTCCTTTACCTCAACCTTTTCCACCTTAACATTAGTATGAAGTTTTATCTTTTTCTTCTTAAGTTCCTTTTCCAGAAGCCCGGATATTTCCATATCTTCGGTGACAACTGCGCGCGGCATCATCTCCACCATCGTTACATCAGCTCCGAGTTCTTTATAGATGCAGGCAAATTCGCATCCTATAACTCCTGCGCCTATGATAAGCATGGATTTTGGTATTTCTGTGAGGTTGAGCGCATCATCGCTTGAGAGTATGTTTTTCCCGTCAAAAATGAAAGAAGGTATCTGCGCAGGACTTGAGCCTGTTGCTATTATTATTTTTTCAGCCTCAATCTTTTCAGTTGAGCCGTCCTTACCTCTTACCTCAATCTCTTTCGGTGAGAGCAGAGCGCCTCTGCCCTCTTTTAAAATTACTCCCCAGCTTTTAAATAACCCTCTGATGCCTTTTACCTGAACGCTTACTATCTTGTTTTTCCTCTCATTGATCTTCTGAAGATTGGGGATAAGTTCACCCCTGAGTTCTATGCCGAATTCTTCCATGTTTTTTGCTTTGGAATATGCCTCTGCTGATGCGACAAGCGCCTTTGTAGGGATGCACCCTCTGTTAAGACATGTTCCTCCCACCTCTATGTCTTCTATGACTGTAACCTGCGCTCCCATTTGCGCAGCCTTGAGCGCTGCGACATATCCGCCGGGCCCTGCGCCAAGTATAGCAACTCTCATTTTGCTTCCTCTTCAACGTATTTAGCGTAGTCAGCTGCCTCCATGAGGTCGTCAACTTCTGAAGTGTCATAAATCTCAATGACGGCTATCCAGCCTTTTCCGTATGGCTCCTCATTGATTATCTCCGGAGATTCTGACAGGTCGTCATTAACTTCAGTGACGACGCCGCTTACAGGGCTGATAACAGATGAGGTTGCCTTTGTGGACTCAATTTCTGTGAGTTCGCTGTTTGCTTCAATAGTAGTATCAGTTTCCGGCAGGTCGATATATACAATATCTCCCAGAGCGTCCTGCGCATAGTCTGTTATGCCGATAGTCGCCTTTTTGCCTGATACTCTGACCCATGTGTGTTCTTTGTGGTATTTAAGATCTTCCGGATACATTTTTCCTCCTCTTTCGGTTTTTGATAGTGTGAATTAATTATCACATGGTTTTGCTATTTGTCAAGAAAGTAATTCACATTAGGCTGTAATTTTTTTTCATATATCCTGTATTGCTTGTACAGTTTTCCTCCTATCATTTCCACAATTCTCTGCACAGGAATATTATCCTCAAGTATCCATGAAAACTCAACCCTTTTATATCTGCCTTTTTTTATGCCTTTGAATCCCTTTCTGAAGAGTATTGCGTCCACGCCTTTATTCCTGTAACTTTTTTTTATTCCAAAGAGCAGCAGCCGGAGGTCTTTTATCTTTTTTGAGTAATACAAAGCCTTCATTATTGTTATAGGGTTGAGTTTGCCGTTCATGCGTCTTAAAACATAGTTGAAATCGGGAAGGAGGCCCAGAAAGCCGACAGGATTGCCGTTGTCTTCCGCAATCAGTGTAAGCTCTGGAACAACTATCTGCCTGAGCCTGTTGCCGAGGCAGTCAATCTCATCGTCTGTAAGCGCTATAAATCCCCAGTTATCTTCCCATGCTGAATTGTAAATCTCTTTGAATGCCTTCATTTCGTCTGAAAATCTTTTTTTGTTCACAGGCCGCACAGTGATGCCGCGTTTCTCTGCTATTGCGGCAACCCTGAGAACTTTTTCGGGAAGAACATCTTTCACTTCATAGATGTATGCATAAAGGTCTTTTGCCTTACCCATGCCGTAGCTTTCCATTAAATCGGAGTAGTAGGGCATGTTGTATGGGGTCATCAGCATCGGATGTTCCTCAAAATTATTAATGAGGAATCCGCATTCTTCGTTGGTTGAAAAATTCATTGGTCCCCTGATTATCTCCATGCCTTCTCTTTTAAGTTCTTCCGCTGCTTTATCCAGCAGCGCTGATGAAACCCCGGCGTCATTGACGCATTCAAAAAAGCCGAAGAACCCTGCCTTTTCATTGTGAAACTGAATGTGTCTCTGGTTCACTATTGAGATTATCCTGCCGGCATATTTCCCGTCTTTCTCAGCGATGAAATATCTGACCTTTGCGTGATTGAAGAAGGGATTTTTATCTGAAAATTGTTCCTTCAGTTCCTTTATCAGTGGCGGGACATAAAAAGGATTTTCAGAATATAAAGAAAATGGAAATTTTATAAATGCATCAAGGCTCTTGCCGGTTTTGACCTCTATGACCTTTATAGAGTTCAAGCTTTGTCTTCAAGTTACTCTATCAGCCCTAATGCCCTGCCGACTTTTTCAAAGGCGCTGAGGACTATATCAAGATGTTTATCGGTATGGGTAGCCATATAACTTGTTCTTATGAGCGCCTTTCCGTTCGGCACCGCAGGGCTTACTGCGACATTTGCAAATACCCTTTCTTCCTGCAGCATCATTGCCATCTTAAACGCCAGTTCATTTTCCCCGACTATTATAGGAATAATCGGTGTTTCGCTTGGGCCTGTCTCAAATCCAAGTTTTCTGAGTCCCTTTAACATCCTGTTTGTATTTTTCCAGAGCCGTTCTCTTCTTTCCGGTTCATTTTCTATGATATCTAATGCTGCGCTTACGGCGGCTATTGAAGCAGGGGGCGGGCTTGCGCTGAATATCAGCGCGCGCGCAAAGTGTTTTATGTAATGGACTATGTCAGAGTCTCCGGAGATGAATCCTCCTATGGAGGCGAGTGACTTGCTGTATGTCCCCATGATGAGATCAACTTCATTTTCAAGTCCGAAATGTTCTGCTGTGCCTCTTCCTGTTTTGCCGAGCACTCCGATGCCGTGGGCATCGTCAACCATCAGCCGTGCATCGTATTTTTTTGCGAGTTCCACAATGTCAGGCAGCTTTGCAATGTCTCCTTCCATACTGAATACGCCGTCAACGATGATTAATTTGCCTTTATTTTTATTTTCTTCCAGCACCCTTTTCAGGTCAGCCATGTCATTGTGCCTGAATTTCTTTACCTCGCCGTAAGAGAGCCTGCATCCGTCAATTATACTTGCGTGGTCCATCTTATCTATGATTACAACATCATCTTTCCCGATGAGGGCAGAGATTACTCCGAGATTGACCTGAAACCCCGTTGAGAAAATAAGCGCGGCGTCTTTTCGCATAAACCGCGCGAGTTTAGCTTCAAGCGCGACATGAATATCCAGAGTCCCATTCAAAAAACGTGAGCCTGCGCATCCTGACCCGTATTTTTTTACAGCCTCTATGGCGGCTTCTTTTACCTTTGGATGATTTGTCAGCCCCAGGTAGTTGTTTGAGCCCACCATAATCATTCTTCTGCCGCTCACTGTGACTTCAGGGTCCTGTGCGCTCTCTATGACTCTGAAAAATGGATAAAGACCCGCCTTCTGTAATTCCTTTGCAGTATTGAATTTAAAACATTTATCAAATATGTCTGTTTTCTTGACTCCTGACTCTTGACTCCTGACTCCTGACTCCTTGTTTACAGCCACTGATGGATCCTGTACCAATCCGCTGTCCATTTTACACCTTCCTTTAGTTCTACGCCGGGAATAAAGCCAAGTTCATTTCTTGATTTTGTTGAATCGCACGTCCAGTAGGAGTGCTGCAATTCTCGTATCTTGTCTTTGTTTATAATATTACTCTGATTGCCAAGTTTTTGTCCAATGCTTGCAAGCACCGGCATTAGAGATTTCGGTATTTTTAATCTTACCGGCTTTGATCCAAGAGTAGAAGCAATAGCCTCTGTTATTTGTTCATTTGAATATATTCTGCCGTCGGACAGATAAAAGATTTCACCTTCTGCTGTTTTGCTTTCTGCGGAAAGAATTATCCCTTTGACAAGGTCGTCCACATATAACAGTGAATAGTAGCATTTCCCCCAGCAGAGAGAGATGCCTTTTTTCAAGAGTTTGAAGAAAATATAAATATCTTTGTCCCTGGGGCCGTATACAGCAGGCGGCCTGATGATAGTCACAGGAATGGTGTTTTTGTGCCTCATAACGATACGTTCACCTTCAAGTTTGCTCCTGCCATAGGCTGAGACAGGCTTTGGTTCGCCTGTTTCTTTAGCCGGCGCGCCATCGCAGCTCGGCCCTGCTGCTGCTAAACTGCTCAGGTAAACAAATCGTTTGATAGCAGGATTTTTTTCTATTACTGCGCTCACAAGATTTTCTGTGCCGAGCGCGTTGACGGAAAAGAAGTCTTTTTCATTTACCGCCTTTGTGAGTCCTGCGAGGTGAAAGATATAATCAAAATCAGCGACTGTATTGAGCAGGGATTCTTTTATTGCGCAGTCTCCGTATATTAATCTGACATTGAGCCCGTCTATCCATTGAAGATTAGAGGTTTTTCTTACGAAAGAGGTGACGTTGTGTCCTCTTTTTAAAAGCTCTTCAACGAGGTGGCTCCCGATGAAACCGGTGGCTCCTGTTACAAGGGTCTTCATGTTCATCAATATTGTGAGCAATCACAGCGTTAAGAGTCAAGCTAAAGGCTCAGGGATTCCAGCCGTGCTATTCTTTCCTCCATCGGAGGGTGGGTACTGAAGAGTTTTAAAAGTCCTCCGCCGCTGAGAGGGTTGACTATGAACATGTGAGATGTTGCGGGGTTAGCGTTCATTGGTATCTGCTGCGATGCCATATGAAGTTTTCTCAGGGCGCTTGAAAGGTATCTTGGATTGCCTGCAAGCCGTGCGCCGCCTTCATCAGCAACATATTCCCTTGAGCGTGAGATTGCCATCTGGATAATAAGCGCGGCTATCGGGCCTACTATCATCATTACAAGCGCCGCAACAGGGCTGCTGCCTTTCTCGTCATCGCTCCTGCCTCCGAAGATAGCCGCCCATTGTGCCATCTGCGCAAGATAACTTATGGCGCCTGCAATGGTAGCGGCAATTGTGCCTACCAGTATGTCTCTGTGGCTGATGTGCGAGAGTTCGTGTCCGATTACTCCTGTGAGCTCGTCACGGCTCAGGATGCGCATAATTCCTGTTGTCACGGCAACAGCAGCGTGTTTCGGGTTCCTGCCCGTTGCAAATGCATTTGGCTGGTCTCCCTCTATCATGTAAACCTTTGGCATCGGCATCTGCGCCTTCTGTGCAAGCCTTCTTACGATGCCGTAGAGTTCGGGGGCTTCTGCTTCTGTGACCTCCTGCGCGCCGTACATTTTGAGTACGAGCTTATCGCTGAACCAGTATGCAAAGAGGTTCATCCCCAACGCAAAGATAAGGGCTATGGTCATCCCCTGCTTTCCGCCGAATGCACCGCCAGCCCATACAAGAATCAGCGTTAAGGTTACAAGCAAAAACATTGTCTTTATGTTATTCATTCAATTCCTCCGTTGTGTAGATCTCATCTTTAAATATTATTATATCACAAGCAAAAATAGAGACTCAATCGCTGTCCTATTCAATTGGTTCCATAGGAATGAAGCCCTGAAAGAAGCAGGTTAACTCCAAGGTAAGTAAATATCACAATGATAAAACCTACAACTGCGACGACTGCAACTTTTTTACCCTTCCATCCCCTGAGCAGGCGGCTGTGAAGGAAAAAGACATAAACAAACCATGTTATGAGCGACCATGTTTCTTTTGGATCCCAGCCCCAGTATGTTCCCCATGCCTGATCAGCCCAGATGGCGCCGAATATTAGTCCTCCGAGAGTAAAGACAGGAAGCCCGATGGATATGCTCTTGTATGTAATCTCATCAAGAAAATCGGTGGAGAGATTAATATTAGATATTAACCTTTTTAAGATATGACCGTAACGCCATATCACATACAGAAAGGCTATTAGCGCTGCATAACTGCCTACTGCAATAACAGGAGAATGGCTGAGCAGGGTAGCTCGCAGGCCTATGCTGCCGTCCTGAGCATGCATTACTTCCATAACCCTGAACATCAGGAAATCAAGGCCCATAGCCATAAGTACGAATACGAATATCCCTGCGTTTAAAGTCCAGAAGAGATAATATTCTTTTTTCAAAATCAGATATTTTATCTGTACAATGCAGATGAAGAATATGAAACCGACAATCCCCATCACATTTCCTGTGAATGAAGATGCCAGCGCAGCGGTCTCAAGGCGCCTTAGCTTTGCCGCATCGTCTGCCTTTATAATCTGAAGATTAACAAGCTGAATGAATATTAATATTGCTGCTATGCTCACAAGCGAAAGGCCGATTACAGTCAGTACTGTCTTTAAAGTACCTGAAGAATTGCCTCCGCCTGAGGCGGATTTCTTTGAGGATATGCGCTTGGCAATGTCTATGTTCTGTTTTATGTCCACTGCTATGACAAAGGCAAAGCTGATTATCCACAGCATTATTGTCTGCGGACTCTGGGAGATAAGCGCAAGCAGTATTGCAAAGACCGAAAATACAACCCAGAAGAGATGTCTTTTTTCCTGTCTTTCTGATGTGGCTATGAGATACATCAATCCTGTGCTGAATGAGATTGCAAATGCTGCGTAGGCTATAAAACTCATTATTACATGTACCAAAAGCCAGTTGCTCTGGAGTGCAGGAATCAATGGCTGTATACCTTTTGACATGCCTGACAGTCCGATAAATGCAAGCGCAATGCCTGCCACAGGGGTTATGAATGCGCCGAAAGAGCGGTTTTTGTATTTGAACTCTATTATCAAATACCCAAGTATAAGACACCAGACAAAGAATACCAGAGATTCGTAGAGATTCCTGAGGGGGGCGCTTCGCAGAAGAGACATTACACCTGAACTCTCAGGCATATGAGTTGTCCACTGCATATAAGACTCAGACCATCTTACTGCAATTGCTAATGTCTGGGAGATAAATCCTGTTATCGTGATCGCTGTTGCTGCTGTGCCTATATGGGAATTTCTGAAGGCAAGATAAGCGATGTAAGTTATCATCGCCAGTATGTAAGCCATTGTGGATATGCCGAATAGTGTAGAACTGTCCATTTATTTTCCTCCTTCTATTGATTTGCTCATAAGGGTAATTATTTTATCAATTTTCCTTTCAAAAGCTTCCCTGTTTTTATTTGCGGTCATAGCAACGATTACCCGCGTGCTATTTTTTTCTTCAATAAGCCTGAGCCATATTTTTTTATGACTCATAAAGAAGGCGATATATAGACCTATGCTCATTACTATGCATCCGAGGTAAACAATCCACACTCCGGGGTCGTTTCTGACTTGCAGTCCTGTGTACTGGATTCCCCACAAATCAACGAACTCCACTATATGTCCTTCAGGCAGTTTCCACGTTTCAGGGTATCTCTTGAGCATCCATCCGCCGTATTTTTTATTGTTGTTTTCATAGAAACTTACAAAGACAGCAGGGTTATTCATCTGCTCTGCGTAGGTAAACGGCCTGCCGGTAGACTGGTCAAATCCTAAGGCAGGCGAGAAGTCCTCAATCTTACCTGTGAGATTTGTTCCGGGGATGCTGAATGAGCCTTCAAACCTGGATTCAATATCTTCTGTCTTGCCGTCCTTAGGTGTTATTCTGAATTTAAACACGCTGTTTTCAGCGCCTCCGGGGGTAAGCCCATAACTTGACTGGTAGAATGTTACCCCTTTGTATTTCAATGGCGTATTTACTTCTATTTCCTGTATTTCGTTTCCATCTATCTTGACAGGCATACCATTCTCTGTGATTGTAAGCCAGCTTTTATAAGTCTTGGGCATGTCACTGTTGCTGTAGAAGTCCGTATTGAAATCAATACATTTTATGCTGAAACCGAGGGGCCAAACCCCGTATCTCTTCATCTTTAACTTTAGTGATTGTTCCTCCATGCCTAATTGCTGCGCTGCTTTTAAACTGCTGCCATCCACTGACTGTAATGCTGTTATAATCGTTTCCATCTCGGATTCTTGAGCAGGACTTAAATTCCCTGTTTGTGCAAAAGCAACTGAGTATGTTTTGCCCTCAGGCAGGTTTAAAAATCCTTTGAAGCCGAAGAATATTCCTATGATTGCGCCGATTAATATCAGAAGTATGCTTAAGTGTGTTATGTAAACGCCGAGCCGCGTGTAGTTGCCTTTTTCTGAGTATAACTGATAACCGTCAGCTTCTTTTGTTTCAAGGAACTTAAAACCTGCTTTCTTTATGGCGGCGCCAGCTGCCTCTTTTATCTTTTCAGTCTTGCCTTTAAGGGCTATTTCTTTTTTGCCGAGGTTTTTGAACTGTTCAGCGGTCAACGGCTTAACAGGCTCTTTGACGAGTTTCCATATCCTTGGAAGCCTGTCAATGGAACAAACAGTGAGATTTGCGGCAAAGAGCATCAGCAACGCAACAAACCACCATGAGTTGTACATATCCATAAAGCCTAAAAAATCAAATGCATTATACAGTGCCGGGGCAATTGAATCTCCAAAGAGTTTGCCGATGAGTTGAATATTCTTTTCAGGCGCTGCATTCTGCTCTATGATTGTTCCTATTATTGAGGTAAGGGCGATAAGGGCAAAAATCACGACAGCGAATTTTATTGATGAAAAGAGATCCCATATTTTATCTGTAAGCGTTTGGTTTTTATTTTCTTCCACAAGAGTCTCCTTGGTTTTTGAATTTTATATTTTACTAAATTTCCCGCTCAAAAATATATATAATTTTAATCACATAAATATGCCTTCATCTCAGTAACCTGAGGCCGTTAACAATTACTACCATGGCGCTAATCTCATTAAGAAGCAGTCCGGGCAGTAGGCCGATCCATCCAATCAAGGCTGCCGGGATCAAGAAGGCCACGATGGCCAAAGAGGCAATGATATTCTGACGGATGTTTTTAATTGATCTCTGGCTTAACCTTAGGGCATAAGGGATTTTAGAGAGATCATCAGACATCAGAACAATGTCTCCGGTTTCCATAGCAACATCCGTTCCTGCCGCTCCCATTGCTATCCCGATACCAGAGACAGCCATGGCAGGGGCATCATTCACACCATCTCCAACCATTGCAACTATGCCATACCTGTGTTTAAGCTTTTTTACCGTCTCGACTTTATCTTCGGGTAAGAGTTGAGCCAGATACTCATCCACCCCTGCCTGATGGGCGATCGCCTTTGCTGTCCCCTCATTATCACCTGTGAGCATGACTACCTTTATTCCTGATTTTCTTAATATTGCTACAGTCTCTCTTGCCTCAACTCTTAATCTGTCAGCTACTGCCAACATGCCTAACAGGTTTTGTTCATCGCCTAAGAGCAAAACAGACTTTCCTTCGCTTTCAAGGCGAGATACCTCTTCGTTTTGTGTCTGAGTCAACGAAATTCCCTTTTCTAAAAAGAGCCGCCTGCTTCCGATGAAATATATGTCACCATTAAGCCGTGCCTTTACCCCCAATCCTACCATCGCCTCAAATCTTTCGATTCGTAACAGAGCAACTTCTGCCTCTTTTGCCTTTCTTACGATTGCCTCTGCTATAGGATGTTCAGAACGGGACTCTATGCTGCCTGCTATAGAAAGGACGTCTTTATCAGAGAGATTATTGTAAACGCTTATATCAGTAACCACAGGCCTTCCAATGGTAAGGGTTCCTGTCTTGTCAAAGGCGATGGCCTTGAGTTTTTCTGCGACCTCCAGATAAGCGCCGCCCTTAAATAGGACACCGTTTCGCGCGGCATTTGCGATCGCAGCTACAACAGATATTGGAACTGATAAGGCAAGTCCGCAGGAACAGGAGACAACAAAGACCACCAGCCCGCGATATATAAATGATTGCCAGTCTCCTCCAAAAAATAACGGGGGGATAAATGCTGTTCCAATACCTAAGGCGAACATCGCTGGTGTGTAGTATTTCCCAAATCTCTCTCCGAAGCGCTGATATTTAGACTTTCTTGCCTGAGACTCTTCAACAGAGTGGATAATCTTTGCAAGGGTTGTATCTGTTACCCTCTTTGTCACTCTCACTTCAAGAGATCCCCTCTGGTTAATCGTGGCGGCAAAAACCTCGTCACCGATCCTTTTTTCTACATGGATTGATTCCCCTGTGATTGGAGACTGATCCACAAAGGAGGCGCCGGCTATCACCTTGCCATCCACAGGGATCTTCTCGCCTGGCCTCACAATAACCACATCTTCAATATTAATCTCCTCTGTGGGCAAGACAATTTCATTGCCATTTCTGCGCACAAGCGCCTCTTTCGGAACGAGTTCCATCAATGCCCTGATCGCTCCCCGTGCTTTATCAACAGCATAGGCTTCAAGGACATCGCCAAGAGAATAAATAAAGACCAGGAGGGCGGACTCTTCCCACAGGCCCAGCGCAACAGCCCCTGCTGCGCCTATCACCATCAGGAGTCTTATATTGAGTGTCAAGGTCTTAAGTGCTGAAAATCCCATTTTCGCCGGATAGTAGGCGCCAATGAGTATTGCAAATCCATATACGACTTTTGCCTTATCATGAGAAAGTCCAAAACGCTCCAGAAGAAAGGCAGTGACTATTAAGAGACCGCAGATAATGAGTAACTGCATCTGCTTTTTTTCTTTCCACCAGGACTTTCCTTTCTCTTTTTTATCCCTTACCAGAGACGCCTTCATCCCAGTTTCAGCAATTGATTTAATAATATCCTGAACTGAAATAAGCGCCGGGTCATAAGATACCTTGAGCTTCTGAGTCATAAGATAGATATCAAAATCCTTAATGCCATTTAATGCCCTCATCTTCTTATCTATAACTTCCTGTTCATCAGCGCAGTCCATCCCCTCTACATTCAAGGTTATAGTTCTATATGGTTCTTCTGCCTCAGCAGAGCAACCCATCCTTTTAATAACCTCTAAGATTTGTTTTTCATCCAATTGTTGAGCCTCATAAACTACCTTTAATTTTTCAGTAGCAAAAGAGATATGGGCAAGTTTTACGTCGGGAATCTTAGAGACTGCCTTTTCGATCTTCATGGCACAGTCAGCACAGTCCATACCCTTAATGGTAAAAACCTTTTCTCTATCTGGATTCATAAACAGTTTCCTCATTCCATATCTTCGCAAGAAGTCACTCAAGCCACTTCTCAATGAGCCCTATAGCTTCAGGACTATCCCATGCCCTCCTCCCGATTATCTTCTCTCTTACGATGCCTTCTCTGTCAATGATAAAGGTTTCAGGCACCGCTCTGACCCAATAGTTTCTTGCAACCTTCGTGTCGTAATCAAGAAGCACAGGCATGGTATAGCCATTTTCCCTCATATACGCTATAGCCTTTTCCGGCGCGTCTCTGTAAACTATGGTGAGCATTTGAAAAGACCTGCCCTGCATCTTCTCGTAAAGCCTCTGGATAGCAGGCTTTTCCTTTTTGCATTCATCACACCAGGATGCCCAGAAGCTTATAAATACAACCTTTCCCTTCAGCTCTGATAAACGCCATCTTCTGGACGAAACCTTTCTGTTAGTATCTAATTCCGGCAACTCAAAGTCAGGTGCTTTAAGGTCGACTGCAAGAATAGCCCTCTGTACCCTCTCTAGTTCTTTTGGCATAAAAAAGAAAAGCACTAATCCTGCAACAATAAGCATCAAGATTATTATCATCTTTTTCATTTAAGTACACTCCTCAGAATCGTCATAACATTTTCCCTGAAGGCATCAATGTTATGATCAAAGGGATGGGGATTTGTCATAATGTTGCCGGCAATGATTAAGGTGGGGGTTTCATCAACGCCATACGCGCGAGCCATATCCAGCGCCTTCTGAACATCTTTAGCCTTATCCCCCGCTTTCAGTCTTTTGCTAAAATCAGTGCCAAGTCCCATCTTTTGTCCTATCTCCTCAAGTACTTTCACATCACCAATATCCTTTTTTTCAATAAAGTGGGCATTAAAGATAGCTTTCTTCATCTGTTCGCCCTTGCCGGCCTCCTCTGCAAGCAGATACGCCTCTCCCGGTTTTGGAGAACCCTTCCCCCAGTAGATTGCGATGGTCTTCCATCTTATCTTTTTTGGGAAGTTTCCTTTGATAACAGGGATTGCCCTTTCAAAGTCATAACAACCATCACAGTAAAAGCTTAGAAATTCTATTACCTCAACTGTCTTGCCATCAAATTTAAATTGATGCAACGGTAATTTGGTATGGACGCCTTTTATAAAAATCTCGGCCTCTACACTTAAAGGTGAAAGCGCTGCAACTAATAACGGTAATACTAAAAGCATTTTTTTAAACATTATGTTCCTCCTTTGTTTACATTTAATTTATTGGTAACTATTCAGCCATACATGGCCATGTGCCTTACCTACCGTCATTCCCGCTTGTCGGGAATCTTTCTTCCACGGAAGGATTGCGGACAAGCCGCAATGACAGAACCAGACCCGAAAATGTCTTCTTAGTTGTGACCTTATTAGTAATTTATTTGTGTTTTACCTTCTCCAGATAAACCGGATAATTAAAATTAGGACTTACGCTCTTTGTATGGCATTTTAGACAGACATGCTCCGCCACAGGCTGCATAGGCTTGGAAAAATCCAAAAGATGCTCTCTGCCGGGCCCGTGACACGCCTCACACTGAACATTTGTCAGCATTGGCGTTGTTTTAGCGCTGTAAAAACCTCCTTTCTCACCAAAGCCTGCAGCATGACACTTTATGCACTCAGGGTCTCCTGACTTACCCACACGCTCGAGTGTATGAAAGGCGCCGGCATGTCGTGTCTTCTTCCAGCTCTCAACAAAAGACTGATGACACTCTCCACATTTAGAAACACCAATGTAAGAAATCTCTGCTAACGGCTTGCTGTTATCCTTTAAAAGTCTGGCAACCCTAAAATCATACTCCTTTAAAGTTTTGCGGACATTTATATCTTCTTTTATATCTTTGCCAAGGGCCTGCCACCTGTGTTTAAAGTCTAACACCTCTCCACCGCTGTCAATCTGCAGTGTCAGGACACCCAATCTCTCTCCTTTTGGATAACCGCTTACAATAATCGTTCCATTTACCTTGAGAGGCTCTTCAAGGATTTCTCCCGCTGAGAGTATTATAATATCCCATCCCTTTAAGAGTTTAATCTCAGAAATAGGCTGGTCCGTAAGAAGGATATTCAATCTGCCTTTTTGATAATTCATCGGATTTACGCTGACATTGACATCAAAAGCATCACGTTTAATTGAGATAGACTGTTTATATTGGGGCATATCAGAGATAACAGGGATTTTATATTTCTTCAAAACTCGGGAAAAGAAGCTGTAATGGAACTCCTTCTCCTTTTTTAAAAAAGCCACTGCATCATATTTCATAATGCTGAAGGCTTTCAACATTGCATCGGCCTTGAGCCTTCCTTGCGGAGTGTCCTTATCTAAAAAATTCCCGGCATCAGTAAGAATATAGGGAGAAAGCGTTTTACGATGTTCAGTAAGGTAGCCTGCTCGCCTTGCGACACCTCCAAAATCAGTCTTTGGAGAGCAGCCGCATGGTTCAAGCTCGCCATTCACGCCGCCTGTATAGACAACATTAAGTGTTCTTGTTTGGCCATATGCCTGGCCATGAATGACGGGTGGGAATAACATGATTAACGGCATTAGGACATATAGAACAAAAAATCTCATATTCATTAACTCCGGGGTTACCCCGTTAGAAGTTTTCAATTTCTAAACTGGGGTTACACAATTTTTATGTTTATATTAAGCTAAGACTTTGAAGGAATTATGAATCCTTATTCCTTGAATTTAATAATCCAAAACACACAAAACTAAGCTGCGTTTAGAATTTGATTAACGACTACTTCTGTGGTGGTTTATTGATTGGGAATACAGGTTCTAAAAAGGCTACAGACATTGCCTCGTGGAGTAAGGACACTGTTTCAAAAGTAGGACTGTAGTCGTGAAAATTAACATCAGCAGTAGCATTAAAGCATAATGGACAGAGATGCTTAACATCAGCATCTTTCCCAGCGGATAATGACATGCAGTCATCACAGGCGATACTGTCAACAAATGGAATAACGATATAAGCGGCTATTAAGAATAATGCCAGCAAGATTTTATATTTTTTAGTAAGATGATCCATATGCCAATATTACCACATAATTTCCCTAAAAGGTCAAGCTTCTCACATATACGGTAATCAGACGATGATTCTTGGCTTATCCCTTTTTGCGTTGACTATGCAGAAAAATCCAAATGGCGATTTAAACGGATTCCTTAATTGATGAGGTGTGTCTGGAGATATGTAAAGCGTATCGAGAAAATTCAGGATATGACTTTTCTTTCCGGCAATAGCCTTGCCTTTGCCCCTCACGCATACTACAACATGTTCGTGCCTGTGCGTCTCAAAGCTGCTGTGTCCTTTGGGCGCTATTTCAAAATACCTGACATGAAACTTTGATGTTTCTCCATGATTGCCGATTAAAGTCTGCCTCACAATATCAGCCCAGTCTTCGCCGCTTTGCTTATATTTCTCGGCCTTTACTCCCTGCCATCTGAATTTGCCCTTGTGTTTATAAAGAGCGCTTTTGTTTTCCTTAGGCGGTTTTTCCCCTTTCAGAACTGCGCCAATTCTCCAGTCACAGGATATAGACGTTTTCTTCTTTGGCATAGTGAAATAGTTTAACACGTTTTAAAGATTGATTTTGGCGGTTGGATGCTGCTCTATGTCACTTAAAAACTTCAGAGGCGTCAAAATTATCAGTCCAAGGGACTTTGAAGCGTTGTTTGATTGATAAAAGATTTCCCAGTTGTAAAAAACCGGTCGCTGGCAGTATTTAATTTATTTAATTCCTCCTATTTAATTCCCTATATCAGTAAGTTATGATGAACTATGACACGACCCTGCCTGACTCTGCCTACTACTCCCCCATATTCTACAGATTCAAGATTTTACAGATACCAGATTTTTTACTCCATTGCTCCTGCATCAAGAAGCATCTGGCGAATCTCCTTACATTTTTCAGTATCAGTTTTTGAAGTTTTACCTAAAGCATTGCGAATCGTCTCGTTATCGGCATAAAAAAGTGCTCTCCGTCCATGATCGTCTTTCAGGTTTACATCAGCACCGGCCTTGATGAGAAGTCTTACCACTTCCACATTAGCCTGCATTGTCGCCATTATTAGTGCAGTCTGGCCACCTTGGGAATATTTCGTGTTGACATCCATGCCGCTATCCAAAAGGTATCTAACGATGTCAATCTGACCGGAAGCAGCAAAGGATGGAAGAGCGTCTTGGCCATACTCCTTAGCTACTCTTTCCAAGGATCTTTTTGTTAGTATGTTTTCTTTAGAAAACTCCAGATTTGACATATTAAATGCAAGAAGTGACGGGCGTGGCATGCGCCATTTCCACTTCACGTATTCCTCATATTTGTCAAAATTTAGGCCTACACCTACTACAATTAAACGCTTTTCGGTTGGGTCCAGTGCAAATGTTTGCATATCTACTCCATACATGAGAAGAACCTGCATTGCCGGAGAAAATAAAAAATCACTTCGTTTTCCATTGTCAAGGTCAATGATGGTTATTCCACGCCCTTCTGCATAAAAAGGACGAATGTAATAACGCCCTTGAAATCGCTTGCTTCTCATTAACAGACAATTATTCAACTGCATAATTTCACGAGACAAAAGTCCCTGGATAGCTGCATCACGTAATGCATTGGCCAAGCCAATGTTCAAACCAACCGCCGCATTGAGGATATTCTGAGCAGTCTCTATTTGTGAGGAAAATGACTGCATCTGTAACTGGGCATAACCCAAACCAGCTGCCATTTTTTTACTCTCAATGGCTGATTTCCGCTCCAACTGTGATGCATCTTTTCTTGCAAGAGTGGCATCCGCTTTAGTCTTCATATATTCAAGGTTCTGCTGTTGGACTCGGAGGGCATAATTAGGGGAAGCCGAGACAAAGGAGTATGCACCCACAGACGGGGGGCGTGAATCTTTGCCATAATTATGGTAAGCCATATTTGCAAGCATCATTTTATACCGGCTATCTGCAGAATAGAAAAAATCCTTGTGTGCCGCATGATAATTTTCCTGCGTCCAAATAAGTTTTCCACCAGGGAGAGACAATGCGACAAGGCCAGTCTTTTCTCGTGAAATGTATAGATTCCCAGAGCGGAAATAGAGTATATCGGGCTGGCCTACATACTCTGACTTTGATGGGGATCCCGCTGCCATTTCTTCGGAAAATGAAGTTTTAAAAATGCGTTCCCCGTTGGATATCTCAAGTCCGACTGCAGAACTATCTATTGTAAATAGTAATGCTTTTTTTTCTAAAGCAAGAGGACTTACGACAATTCCCCCGGTTTTTGAAGTCCATAATATTTCACCTGTCTTCAGGTTTATTGCTTGAATAATATCAGAATAATCTTTGGAGATATCTTCTTTTCTCTTTTCTCCAATGACCCTGAAAATCATTTCTCCAAAAACCGCTGTTAATTTTATTCCACCACTTTTTAGCTGACTTTCCCATGCTACGCTCCCATTTTGTGGATTAATAAGCGAATTGGAATCTTTTCCTGATAACAAAATCCCATCTTTTGTGTATTTGATTTCTCTTCCCTCAGTTTCAAGCAGGGCATTGGCCACAGTCCAAACTTTTTGACCTGTACCGATGGAAAGTTTAACTAACTTGGTGCCTGCAACGAAAATAGCATCATCGCTGATGAATAGATCCGCTTCCATGTTCTTTTTAAAAAGATCGGTTGAGAGATTGCTTGACCAAAGAATTGACCCTGTCTTCAAATCGATTAACTCAACCTTTTTGTTTGATGAGAGAATAGAAACCTTGTCAAATCCTTCTGTAAATGAAAAACTGTAAGGCGCCTTCACTTCATGCGCCCAGATAATTTTACCCGTTGAGGGATCAAATGCTGTGAAGCCCAGTTCCTTTTCATTGCTCCCCAAAAGAATAATTGATGGATAAGTGGTTATTACACTGTAAGAACCTCTACTATATGACTTGCGTTTTGATTTCCATATCATCTTGCCGGTTTTTGCATCATAAAGAAAGATGTCCTCATAATCTGGCACACTAAGATAACCCCCTACCTCAACAGAACCAATAAGAATCCTCTCCTCATTCAGGAACTGAATAAAATCTGCATCTTCATAAGGGAAAATACTTTCCCATTCCGTCGATGGATTATATTCTCTTAACCTTTTCGCAACTACTTTGGCATCTTCATAAGCATCGTTACGCGCAATTGTACCGCCTTTTCCAGAAATTGCAGCCAAACCGTCAACGAATTGGGCACCAGTACTACGACAACCATAAAACAATGCGATTATCGCTATTCCAAACACCATTTTGATTATGTAAACTTTTCTATTCATGCAGTCTCTCCTTTGGTTAAATCCAATAAGTGATAGGAATTTTGATTTTTAGGGTAAAAAAGCAAATGTGCAAATGGGTGCAAATGGGGTCAGGTCTTGCTTTTTGACTTCTATCTTCCCCTCAAATCCATCTTCCCCAAAATCCTGCCAGTATTATAACATTTAAAAAATCCATAGTGCCAGATAGAAAAGTGCCTTAGTACCTTAGAACCATAGTCTATAGAATCCTACGGAACTACGGAACGAACTATGGTACTACAGAGCTATTCAAACACAATCACGCTCTTAAGCGAATCTTTTGCCTCTGCCGTTAATCTGAATGCCTCGGCAGTTTTTTCTATCGGGAATCTGTGCGTAATAAGCTTTTCAGCACTTACAAGTCCGCTCTCTATTATTTCAAGCGCACCCGCTGTGTCTGTAGGACCGCATGAATAGCTTGTGACTATGTCAATATCTTTGAAATACAAATCATTCGGTTCAATTGTGAGGCGTTCGCCGGGCTTTGCAGGAGTAAAAAGTAAGACTTTTCCTCCGGCGCCTGCACATTCTATCCCCTGCTTCATCGCATCAGCGCTGTTTGGCCCGACCACAACCACATCCGCCATTATGCCGTCTGTCAGGTTTCTGAGAGCATCAATGAGATTATCTTTTGAAACATCAATAACCTCGTCTGCGCCCAGTTCTTTAGCCTTATTTAATCTGAATTGAACCATGTCAGCTCCGATGATTCTGCCTGCGCCGTATCTTTTTGCAAGCAGGATATTTAGCTGTCCCATGATACCAAGCCCTATAACAAGGACTGTGTCACCACGTCTTATACCGACTCTTTTCAGAGCTTTAACAACACACGCAGTTGGTTCTATCAATGTGCCGTCTTCGTAGCTGAGTGTATCAGGAAGGCTCAGGGTATCGTTTTCAAGATTAATCTGAGGTATGAGGATGTATTCTGAAATCCCTCCGGGAATTATCTTTGTGTTTTTCCATGTCTCGCACTGAACATAATCACCGCGCCTGCAGAACCTGCACGTAAAGCAAGGCGCATGATGATGTGTAAAGACTCTGTCGCCTGTTTTAAAGTTAGGAGTTATGAGGTTTGAGTTTTGAGTTAAGGTGTTTATATTTTTACTCCGAACTCCGAACTCCGAACTCTGAACTTCTCTTCCAAGTTCAACGATTTCGCCTGCCGGCTCATGCCCGATGACAACCGGAGCTTTCTTCTCTATATACCAAGGCATCACATCTCCTGAGCATATGCCGCAGGCGTGTGTCTTTATGAGGGCGTCTCCCGGACCAATTTCCGGAATTGGAATATCCTCAATCCTGATATCATTAAAACTGTAGAGTTTAGCGACTTTCATAATGACTCGTGATGGGTAATGCGTGATGCGTTATGTGTATTAATTTTTTCTCGTTACGCTTTACGCATAACGGATTACGGTTTTCAGGGAATAATCGCATATTTTATCCCTTCGCCTTCCATGAGTTTCAGAAACGCCTTTTCAGTATCGGTCAGGAGATATTTCCCCGAAATCAGCTTTGATACCGGTATCTGCCGCTTTTTCAGGAGGTTATACGCTTCTTTTACATCAGCAGGCATGAAGTGAAATACGCCCTTTAATATTATCTCATCATAGTGAAGCCTGCTCGTATCATAAGTCACTGTTGTGCCTGTTTTACATCCTCCGAATAAAATAACTGTTCCGCCCCTTCTGACATAATATACTGCTGACTGCCATACGGAAGGCTGGCCTGTGCACTCAAATACATAGTCAACGCCTAATCTTCCGGTAAAATTTTTTACAGCGGATTCAGTGTTATCGGGTGTTACTGCTGACGCAGCGCCGAGTTTTTTTGCAAGCGCAAGGCGCCTTTTCTCAAAGCCGGAAATTATCACATCAGCGCCTTTATCTTTCAGTAAAAGAAGATGGAGAAGCCCGATAGGCCCCGCGCCGATTATCAAGGCCCTGTCGCCTTTTTTTATATTTAACCCCTGCATGCCGTGTATAACGCATGAAAGCGGTTCAAGGAATGCAGCCTCTTCAAATGTCAGATTTTTAGGTTTGCGGAATACATTCTGCTTCACGATATGCTCCGGAAGCAGGATATACTCTGCAAATGCTCCGAGGACTTTGGTCTCCATTATATTTTCGCAGATATTAAAAAGCCCTCTTTTGCAGTATCTGCACTTAAGGCAGGGAGCGCTGTGGACAGCCATTATCTCATTGCCTTTTCTGAATTTTTTTACTCCTTTGCCCGTTGACGCAATTATTCCGGAGAATTCATGTCCGAAGACTCCGGGCATTGGAATTACATGGTGGCCTCTGCTGAAAGCCTTAAGGTCTGTTCCGCAGGTAAGCGCCGCCTTGATTTTTACAAGGATTTCTCCACGGGAAGGTTCAGGAATTTTCAACTCGCGAATCTCTATTTTACGCGGGCTTACGAGGATATTGGCTTTCAAGATTTTAACTCCAGCTTTCCGCCCCAGATCTGGCCTATTATTGCGGCCAGCGCAAAGAGAGGAATATATGCCATATCAATATTCGTTAGTATTCTTGCAAGCAGGACAAAAGGTATCGGAAGGTGTATATAAAGAAACCATTTGAATGAAAACTTTTTTGCTTTTCCCCGCAAATAACCAAAAGGCATGTTAAGCATGAAAGTTAGGGAAAAAAGGCCTGTAACAACGGCAGATTTTATAAGCCAATCCATGATGAAGAATAACCAAAAAAAATGCGTAAAGTCAAATAATCGCCTCTCTGTGATGATTCAGAAGATGTTTGACATATAAAATATCTTCGTGATAGACTTTGAGCACTTTCAGAAGATGAAAACCTATCGGAAATCTCAGAAATATTTTAATCAGGCAAAGGCTGTAATTCCCGGCGGTGTGAACAGTCCTGTAAGGGCGTTTAAGGCTGTGGGCGGAAATCCCATCTTCATAGCAAGAGCAAAAGGCTCAAAGATATATGATGTTGACGGCAATTCATACATTGATTATGTGCTTTCTTGGGGGCCGCTCATACTCGGACACGCACACCCGAAAGTTGTAAGGGCGCTCAAATCCGCAGCAGAAAAAGGCACGAGTTACGGCGCTCCAACCACTCTTGAAATCGAACTTGCAAAGCTTGTTATTAAGGCATATCCGTCAATGGATAAGGTAAGGATGGTGAATTCAGGGACAGAGGCAACTATGAGCGCAATAAGGGTTGCGAGGGGATTTACAAAAAGGGATAAGATAATAAAATTTGAAGGCTGTTATCACGGCCATGCAGACGGCCTGCTTGTTAAGGCAGGTTCAGGCGCAATGACATTCGGAGTCCCTGACAGCCCCGGAGTTCCGAAATCCTATGCTCAGAATACGATAACTCTTCCGTTTAATGATCCAAACGCATTGAGGAGGGTGATTGACAGGGAAAGGAAATCAATAGCCTGCGTGATACTCGAGCCTGTTGTTGGAAATATCGGATGCGTTCTTCCGCGTCCCGGATTCCTCGAGGCGCTGAGAGCGATAACAGAAAAATACGGAATCGTTCTGATATTTGATGAGGTTATGACAGGCTTCAGGGTTGCGTACGGAGGCGCTCAGGAATATTTTAAGATAAAGCCTGACATGACATGTCTTGGCAAGGTGATAGGAGGCGGGCTTCCTGTTGGCGCATACGGAGGCAAAAGAGAGATTATGTCAATGGTGTCGCCGGAGGGCCCTGTTTATCAGGCAGGCACACTTTCAGGGAATCCGCTTGCCATGACAGCAGGGATTGAAACCCTCAAAATTTTGTCAGGCAAAGGGACATATAAAAAACTCGAAAAACTCTGTGCAATGCTTGAAGAGGGGCTGGTTGATGCGGCAAAGAAGGCTGGCGTAAAAACCAGATTTTATAGGGCAGGCGCTATGTTCTGCACATATTTTACGGATAAAGAAATCTTTGATTATGCAACTGCAAAGACTTCCGACACCGCAAAGTTTGCAAGATTCTTTACGGGGATGCTTAAGAGAGAAGTTAATATTGCGCCTTCTCAGTTTGAAGCAGGTTTTATGTCGCTTGCACACTCTGAAAAAGATATAGAGAAGACAGTAAAAGCAGCTTATGAAGCTTTAAAAGAAAGTTAAAAGTTGAAAGTGAAAAGTTAAAAATTAAAAATGGACGGATTTAAAACTCTTAACTCATAATTTTAAACTCTTAACTTTCTTTTAATTGTATGGCAGATAAACCATTATTCAGGCAGCTTCTTGAGGCAAGCACAATAGGGCTTAACCTTGTGCTTGCAACATTTGTCGGGCTTGCTATTGGATACGGACTTGATAAGCTCTTCAATACTTCTCCGTGGCTTACTATAATCTTCTTGATGCTCGGGATAATCGCAGGTTTTCGCGAACTTATAAGAATGGCGAGGAAGACATACGATGGAGATGACGGAAATAATAAAAAGGGTATGTAGGCAGTCTGCTTTTGTACTGCTACCTTTTGCGATAGTCTCGGCTGTAATTGAGTGGAAAAGGCTTCCTCTGAGCATCCTGATTGGCGGGGTACTCGCTCTTGCTAATCTCAAGGGGCTTGCATGGGGTATCGGAGGACTGGTCGGAGCGGCAGGACAGGTAAGCGGAAAGCTTGTCTTCTTCAGCCTTATAAGACTTTTTATACTTTTTGTAATTCTGATTATACTCTTGTGGCTTAAGGTCATAAATATAGCAGGGATTTTCATAGGCATCACCACAGTTCTCGTTCTTCTTATGATAGAAGGGTTTAAATCGGCGAAAGAAGCCTGAATCAATGGAGGAATATTATGCTTGAGCTTAATTTTTCAAATATGATGGGAGAGGTGATAGGCGAGAAAGGCGTCTCTGAAAGACAGATAGAAGGCATAAAGGCAGTCGTATATGAGATTGATGAACGAATAAAGGCAAAAGAAAGACCTGAGCTTGCATTTATAGACCTTCTTGAGCAGGACACGGCAGAGATTAAAAAAATCGCATCAGATGTCAGGGAAAAAAATGAGAACTTCATAATACTCGGTATCGGCGGCTCTGCGCTTGGCCCGAGGGCGATACTGGAGGCGCTGATCCCTTTCCACAACCTTGACAAAAAGCCAAGGGTGTTTGTTTATGATAATGTTGATCCGAGAACGCTTCAGCGGATTTTATCTCTGGCAGGCCTTAAAAAAACAGCAGTTAATGTCATCACAAAATCAGGAAGCACTGCCGAAACAATAGCTTCCTTCATGATATTCTGGGATAAGATGAACAGCGCTGTTTCTGATTCAGCAAAGAATTTTATTGCGACAACTGACCCTGAAAAAGGCAGCCTGAGAAAGATTGCAGATGAAAAAGGATTCAGGACACTCTCAATTCCGCAGGGTGTAGTAGGAAGATATTCTGTCCTTAGCCCTGTAGGTCTGCTTTGCGCCGAGGTTGCAGGCGTTGATTCAAATGAAATGCTTAAAGGCGCAAGGGATATTCACAGTAAATGTTCGAATGCAGAGATATGGAAAAACCCTGCATATCTTTTCGGGACTCTTCTTTATCTCATGGAAAGAGAGGAGAAGAGAAACATAAATGTTTTGATTCCTTATGCGGACGGACTGAAACCAACGGCAGAATGGTTCTGCCAGTTATGGGCAGAGAGCCTCGGGAAATCGGGATCAGGACTTACGCCATATCCGTCACTCGGCACAACAGACCAGCATTCCCAGCTTCAATTATGGATGGAAGGGCCGGAGGATAAAGTTGTCGTATTTATAAAAGTTGATGATTATGGGATTGACTTTGAAATCCCGAAAGTTTTTCAGGATGTGGAAGGAACGAGCTATCTCGGAGGGCATACGCTCTCAGAGCTTATTAAGGCAGAACAGGAATCAACAGAGCTTGCTCTGTCAAAGATTAAAAGGCCGAATATGACAATAAGCATTCCGAAGATAGATGCTTACCACATGGGGCAGTTATTCCATTTCTTTGAGATGGCGACAGCGTTCACAGGTTTTTTATACGGCGTGAATCCCTTTAACCAGCCCGGTGTTGAGGAGGGCAAGAACTTCACTTACGGCATGATGGGAAAAAAGGGATACGAGGCAAAGAAGGAAGAGGTGGAGAAGGCAAGGGAAAAGAAGATGTGCTGGAAGGTGTAAAGATGGTTGTTATAGAGACATATAAGGGCAAATCAATCACCGAGCATCGGGTTGAGATTGTTGAGAGGAAAGGCATTGGGCATCCTGATTACATGTGCGATTCGATGATGGATGCAATATCAGTGGCATTGTCAAAGGAATATATCAAACAGTTCGGCACAATTCTTCACCACAACATAGACAAAGGGCTGCTTGCCGCGGGTAGGGTTAAAAAATATTTTGGAGGAGGCAGGGTTCTTAAGCCGATGGAGCTTACGATAGGTGACAGGGCGACTTTCAGGGCAGGCAATAAAGAAATACCTGTGGTTGATATTGCAGTTAGCGCTGCGAAAAAATGGGTAAAGGGAAATTTAAGGTTTGTTGACCCTGAGAGGCATTTAAAATACCGCATTGTGCTTGCGCCCGGCTCAGAAGAACTTACGGACATTTTTTCAAGAAAAGGAAAAGTGCGGCCCGCAAATGACACATCCGCTGCTGTGGGATATTATCCTTTAAGCCCCACGGAAAAAACTGTTCTTGAGCTTGAACAGTTTCTCAATTCAAAAAAATTCAAACAAAGATATCCTGAGACGGGCGAGGATATAAAGGTGATGGGGCTGAGAAGGGGAAATGTTCTGGATTTAACTGTTGCCATGCCTTTGCTTGCAAATTATATAAAATCAGAGAAAGACTATTTTGAGAGAAAACAAGGCATACATGATGTGATGGAGAGTTTTCTTGAACGGTTTGAGGGGTTCCAAAAAAGAAATGTGCATTTTAATACGCTTGATGAAAAGGGCAGGGGGCTCAGAGGGATTTATTTAAGCCTTCTTGGAACATCGGCAGAGGATGCAGATTCAGGACAGGTTGGAAGGGGCAATCGTGTGAATGGATTAATCTCTCTGAACAGGCCGTTAGGCACAGAGGCAGCGGCAGGAAAAAATCCTGTAAGCCATGTTGGAAAGATTTACAATGTTCTTGCGCATAATATTGCGAAGGAGATTTATGAAAAGATAGAAGGAATAAAAGAAGTCTATGTCCTTCTCCTCAGCAGGATAGGCACTCCGATAGATGAACCGCAGATTGCTACTGCGCAGGTTCTGCTTGAAAGGGGAAGAAGAATTGGCGAGATAGCAAAGACAGCAGAGGAGATATTTGAGAGAGAGTTTTCAGGGATAAATAAATTCTGCATGGAACTGAGCAGAGGGAAATATCCTGTATGCTGATTGGGGTTTCAATGTTGTCATTGCGAGCCCTTCGCTTTCTGTCATTGCGAGCAAAGCGAAGCAATCTTGTTTTTACGCTCAGGATAAACTCCGCGTGGCAATCTTCCCTTTGAGATTGTGGAGCTTGTTCTGAGCCTGTAATGAGATTGCTTCGGGACTTTGTCCCTCGCAATGACAGGTGAGGTATTTTCAGATGAAAAAAGAATCAGCTAATGCGCTTGTATGGTTTGCGGCAATCTTATTGTTTGTTGGATTGCTTATAATGTCTCCGTCAGGGGCCTTCGCCCTTTTTGTGCTTGCAGCGCTTTTTACCGCTGTATCTGCAATCTTCGGCTCAAAGAATACACGCATTATAGCTGCCATTTTACTTCTTGTATCAATTCTTCTTGCAGTAAGCAAATATCCTGAGTTCAGAAGCGAACAAGAGCGGTTCAGGAGCCGTGCTAAGAACACTTCCACGAAATAGAAAAGTCATTCTGTGATATGCAAAAAATATGAGTTTATAAATTATTGACTGGGTTCCTGTCGGGTTTTTGAGCACTGGAGAACATCACTCGCACTCCTGTTTTTCGTCTTTGGGAATGAATATAATGGTCAGCAGGCCGGGGATTGCGAGGACGCAGACGATGACAAAGAACATTCGGTATCCGACTGCCTCTTGGATATACCCGCTGATGAATCCCGGCAGCATCATGCCGAGGGCCATGATGCCTGTGGAAATAGCGAAGTGGGATGTTTTGTACCTGCCACGCGCAATGTGCATGAGATACACCATAAATGCCGTGAATCCCAAGCCGTATCCGAACTGTTCCAAGGCAACGAGGACATAGGTAAGCCCGATTTCAGGCTGCACATAGGCCATATATACATAGAACAGATCCGGGAAGTGGAGCGTAATCGCCATGGGCCAAATGCACTTCTTAAGCCCGAACCGGGATATGAGCCATCCGCCGAGAATTCCTCCCGCAACGAGACAGATCATGCCCACCGTGCCGTATGCGAGCCCGACCTGTGAGGTGGAAAGTCCCAGCCCGCCCGCACCTTTGGGGTCCAGTAAAAAAGGCGGGGCCAACTTCAGAAGCATGGCTTCGGCGAAACGGTAAAGCAGAATAAAGGCAATGATCGCCCCGATCTTTTCCTGTTTGAAATAAGAACGAAATATTTCAAGAAAAGAAACATCACTCGCAGCGTCCCGTGGTGAACATTTACTGTCGTTCGTGGGAAAGGGAAGCACGAACGTGTGATACAGCGGCACAAGAACGAATACAAAACCTGCTGTGCTGATAACGACTGTCCAGCTCAAAGGAATGCTGCCTGTGACAACCTCTATCTTGCCTGCCATGTAAACAAGCAGTCCTGAAGCAAAGATCATGGCAAGTCTGTAGAATGTAGCCCTGATGCCTACGAACAGAGCTTGCTTCTCTTTGCTGAGGGCAAGCATGTAAAACCCGTCGGCAGCAATGTCATGCGTTGCAGAAACAAATGCGCCAAATGCAAAGGCTGAGAGAGAAAGGAAGAAATATCCCTCTGTGTTCAGAGCATACGCCGCAGAGAACAGACAGAGCGCCATGCTGAACTGCGTGGAGAGAATCCACCTTCTCTTTGTTGAGTAGATGTCCACGAGCGGACTCCAGAACATCTTGATGACCCAAGGCAGGTAGAGCCAGCTCGTCCAGAAGGCAATGCTCGCATTATCAACACCCATTTTTTTATACAGAATGACAGAAACGGTATTGATGATGATGTACGGAAGGCCTTCGGCGAAATAGAGCGTGGGAATGAACACCCAAGGGTTGCGGGAAGTGACTGGTTGTCCTTTCATATTGGAAAGACTACCAAATCAGCAGGCAAACATTCCAGAAAAAAATGCTCGGATACGGGGATAGTCCCGAATCTACGGCTTCGCCCGTAATTCTGGGACAGTCCCCTAAAGACTTTCAAGACATGGATGAGGAGAGGTTTATAGGTAGGACGATGTGTTATACCGTTGTTAATTCTAATTTTTCTTTTGTGAATAAAGGTAACCGTACAGGCGCAAAATACTTTTCAGGATATAAATAATCCTCGCCAGACTCATCAATGACCCTTATCTGATGATGTTTCTCAGCCGTCTTATCGGTCAACACTTCATATATCTTTCTCGTTTCCAATGACGCTTCATATCCACGATTTTCAACGCATATCATAAAATGTTTTTTCATAGCTCTCTCCCTTATAAATATCTCTTAATTTTCATTTCTTTCTTCCCAATGCCATGTCCTTCATACCAATGCACTTCAGCCTCAAGAATAGTATCATCTTCCAGTTTTACTTGGCAAATCCCCTTCAATTTTCTCCAATTTGTTTCGCCATACAACTTATTCAATCGATTCAAATTCTTTATTCCATGCCCTGTGGCAATGGTTTCAATTCCCAGTAGCTTTCCTATTACTTTAAAATGCACAGATATATTTTAGCAAATTTTATAAATTATAAACTGGTCTAACGCCTGAAAACACCAGCGCTTCACGCCATCCGCATCCATTTTTTGGTTATCTGCTTTGTAAAACTATCTGCAAATTCTTGCACCCCAGTTCATATCCCATATCACATGCCTTCTGCAAATCAGAAATAGCCCTGCCCATATTGCCTTTGTCTTTATATACAACCCCACGATTGTTGTAGGCATTGGCAAGATTCGGGTCTAATGCAATTGCCTTGTTAAAATCCTCAACCGCCCTGTCAGACTGACCTTTCTTATAATAGGCAAATCCACGATGGCCGTAGGCAGCGGCAAGATTCGGGTCTAATGCAATTGCCTTATTATAATCCTGCATTGCCCTGTCATATTGCCCTTTTTTACCATAGGCAATCCCACGATTGCCGTAGACTTTAGCAAGATTCGGGTCTAATGCAATTGCCTTATTATAATCCTGCATTGCCCTGTCATATTGCCCTTTTTCACCATAGGCAAATCCACGATTGTTGTAGGCTTTAGCAAGATTCGGGTCTATGGCAATTGCCTTATTATAATCCTCAATCGCCCTGTCATATTGCCCTTTGTTGTTATAAGCATTCCCAAGACCAATGTAGGCTCCAGCATAATTCGGGTCTATGGCAATTGCCTTTGTATATGCTTCTATCGCCTTATCGTATTCTTTGTTTAAGTGATAATTCTTTCCTTTCTCAAACCATTCATTTGCCTGAAACAGCCTCTCATCATCCGTAATCTTTGCCTCTACCTGTTTCTTCTCCTTCTTATCCTTTGCCTGTGCTAATTGTTTTTTTAATTCCCCAATCTCCTTCCGGCTCTTGTCATAAGCCTCCTGTATCGTTTTATAGTCTTCTATTACATCCTTTTCCTTTATCCTCTTTGCCATCTCCTGAATCCTGTCTGGATTGACCCTTGCCTTTATCTTTACCCAAAAGCGAATCCCATCGCCGACAATAGTCCTTTTCTTATCTAATATCTCCACTTCTATAATCCCTGACGCCAGAACCTGTACCTCATCTTTCGTTACTTGAAGATTCTCCACTTTTGTATAACTTTCAACATAAGTCCCTGCCTGCTCAAGGGCAACTCTCTTTGCATTAAGCAATGCCCTGCTTTCTGCGACGCTTGGAGTTTCCCCATCGCCCATGTTGTATGCCCCTTCTGAAATAATCTCCTTCGACTGGCTCAGGATGCCATCCTTAACCGCTGTGAAACCATGTGAAGGAAATAACAAAAAAAGGACAGCAATCATAATTGTAAAAATATGTCTCATATTAAACCTCCATATCTATTTTCGGATACGGGGACAGTCCCGAATCCACCACCCCGCACTTCGTGCTCCCCTCCTTATTAAGGAGGGGAATTAAAGGGATGGTTAATTCCGGCACAGTCCCCTGTCATTGCAATAATATAAGATACCAAAATGTTGGTCAAGGTAAATTTCACATTCCTGTAACACCAAAATGATAATGTCCCAAAATGCTCATGCGATATAGCCATTCTTTAGACTATCCCTGTCTGTCATGCTGGCTTGTCCAGCATCCTTTTTTAAAGAATGATTCCGAATCCCGAAGCATCGGGAGAATGACAGAAAAAGAAGCGGGAATGACAAAAGGAGACCCTGTAGCTTGCTGCGGGGAGGGTCATTTGGTGTAACATATAAAAAAGAGGGTTCCTTGACATGCTTTTAATGCATTCTTTATAATTATACACTTTTCTCTATTGGTCTTTTCCCGAGCTGCTCGGGATCGGACCGGGCTGAAAAAATGAAGATATTGATTTCAGAGATACCTGACGAGGGTCTGGAACTTACAATTGATGAGACGCTTGAGTCAGATGTTATAAAACTGGTTTCTCCTGTAAAAGGGCAGTTGAGCATAAGGAAGATAATGCCCGAGGTTATAATACAGGGTGAGATAACGGCAAGTGCAGAGTTTGAATGCAGCAGATGCCTGAAAAACTATACATCTGAAATAAGCGCTCCAATTATTGTAACGTACCATCCTGCCGAGGAATTAAAGGCAGAGGGCAAGCGCGAGATTAGGGAAGATGAACTGGAGACAGGATTTTATTTCGGGGATGAGCTTGATCTCACGGAACTGCTGAAAGAGCAGATACTTTTAAATGTTTCCATGAAACCACTGTGCAGTGAAACCTGCAAGGGCATGTGCCCGAAATGCGGGACAGACTTAAATGTGAATAAATGCAGTTGCAATTTAGATAAAACAGACTCAAGACTTGAGGTTCTGAAAGAATTATTAAGAAGGGAGTAAAAAAATGGCTAATCCGACGCACAGACATACAAGGACAAGAAGAGACAAACGCAGGGCAAACTGGAAGGGGCAGACGCCCAATCTCAGCTCGTGCCCTGAATGTAAGGAATTAAAGCTGTCGCACAGGGTGTGCCCAAGCTGCGGGTCGTATAACGGCAACAAGGTTCTTGAAACAGTTGAAAAGGAAGCATGAGGATTGCCCTTGATGCCATGGGGGGCGATTATGCCCCTGCTGTCACGGTAGAGGGCGCTGTTGAGAGTGTAAGCGAATACGACGACCTTGAGGTCATACTTTTCGGGGACGAGGCACAGCTCAAGAAAGAACTGAAGGATAGGCGCTGCACATCCAACCGCATTCAAATCAGGCACACATCTCAGGTCATAGGAATGCATGAGTCTCCTGTTGTCGCTCTCAGGAAAAAAAAGGATTCATCTATCAGGCGCGCTGTTGACGCCGTGAAAAACAAAGAAGCTGACGCAGTGGTGAGCGCAGGCAATTCAGGCGTTGCAATGGCTTCGGCGCTCTTTGTTCTCGGGAAATCAAAGGGTGTTGACAGGCCTGCAATTGCAGCGACAATGCCTACACTTAAAGGCCTGTTTGTTCTGATAGATGCCGGTGCAAATGTTGACTGCAAGGCAGAGAATCTGCTTCAGTTTGGATTGATGGGCAGTTCATATTGCAAGGCGATTTTCGGCAAACGCGAGCCGAGGGTGGCGCTTCTGAGCATAGGCGAGGAAGATGTGAAGGGTAACGAACTTACCAGAGAGGCATTCAAACTTCTTAAAGGCACAAATCTGAATTTTATAGGTAATATAGAGGGGAAAAATGTTTTTTCAGGCGATGCTGATGTGGTGGTCTGCGATGGGTTTATAGGAAATGTAGTCTTAAAGACTAGCGAAGGTCTTGCCGACACTATAGTAAAAATGCTTAAAAGAGAAATCGCGGGCATGGCAGCAGGACGGCTTGGGTATCTTTTTATGAAGCCTGCTCTGAAGAGCTTCAGAAAGAAAACAGACTACGCCGAATACGGCGGTGCGCCCCTGCTCGGAATAAACGGCACATGCATAATAAGCCACGGGAGATCTTCATCGCGCGCAATAAGAAATGCAATCAGGGTTGCCGTAGAGTTTTCCAGAAAAAAAGTGCATGAGATTATCTCAGAGGAGATATTGACTCTTCGCGCAAAGGAGAAGACTGTTGTTAAGGACTAAGATTATCGCAACAGGCTCTTATGTGCCGGAGCGTGTGCTTACCAATTTTGACCTTGAAAAGATGGTTGATACGTCTGATGAATGGATAAGGGATAGGTCAGGGATAAGGGAAAGGCGGATAGCAGATGAGAAAGAGGCAGCATCTGATCTTGCGTATGAGGCGGCAAAGGCGGCTCTGAAAAAAGCGGATATAAAAGCAAAAGATATTGAATTGGTAATTGTTGCAACGGTCACGGGAGACATGCCTATACCTGCAACAGCATGTCATCTTCAGCATAAGCTCGGCATAAAGAAAGCTGCTGCCTTTGATATAAATGCCGCATGTTCAGGTTTTCTTTACGGGCTTTCGATAGCAGACAGCTTTATAAAAAGCGGCGTTTATAAAAGAGTACTGCTTGTCGGCACAGAAGTCCTTTCACGTTTTACCGACTGGGAAGACAGGACAACTTGCGTGCTTTTTGGCGACGGCGCCGGAGCCGTAATACTGGAAGCAACAGATGAAGACAGGGGAATAGTCTCTGCACATATAAGGTCTGACGGAGCGCTGTGGGAACTCCTGCACATGCCGGGCGGAGGCTCGATTAATCCTCCCTCTAAAGAATCACTGAAAAAGAAGATGCACTATCTTAAGATGAAAGGCAACGAGACATTCAAGGTTGCTGTGCGGACACTGGAAAATCTTGTGTCAAGAACCCTCGAAGAAAATAAGCTTAAGGCATCCCAGATTTCCCTTCTTATACCTCATCAGGCGAATCTGAGAATCATACAGGCAACTGCTGAGCGGCTTAATATTCCGATGGAAAAGGTCTTTGTCAATATTGATAAATATGGGAATACCTCTGCCGCCTCCATACCTATTGCGCTTGATGAGGCTGTAAGGCAGGGCAGGGTGAGGGACAGAGATTATGTTCTTCTTGAGGCGTTCGGAGGCGGGCTTACATGGGCGTCGGTATTGATAAAATGGTGATTGTAAAATCAGAATTCAAAGTTGAAAGTTTAAAGTGTAAAGTTATGGATTTTCTTAATTTTACATTTTTAACTTTTAACTTTTAACTTTTTTGTATATGGGCTATATTGCAGTCATAGGCGCAGGCAGCTGGGGGACAACTCTCGCATGTATTTTATCGGAGAAAGGTTATGACATTTTTCTGTGGGTATATGAGGAATCTCTTGCCGAAGAGATAAGGAACACAAGAATAAACAGTATTTACCTGCCTGATATTGCTATTCCCGACAACATAAGAATTACGCATAAATTGAATGAAGCCGTAAAACAGGCCAGATATGTTGTGAGCGCTATACCGACACAATATACAAGAGCAGTATTCGAAAAGACGGATTTTTATATTCCCGGTGAGGCTGTAATCATAAGCGCATCAAAGGGGATAGAGCGCGGAACCCTTCTGACAGTTTCTTCTATATTCAAAGAAATTACGGGGCATAAGATCGCTGTGCTTTCAGGCCCCAGCTTTGCAAAAGAGGCGATAATGAAAAAACCTACGGCAGTAACGCTTGCAACAGAAGATACGGACACAGGCTTGCTGCTTCAGGAAATTTTAAATACAAATCATTTCAGGGTTTATACTAACAATGACTTAGTCGGCGTTGAACTTGGCGGGGCGCTGAAAAATGTGATGGCTATCGCATCAGGCATATCTGACGGCCTCGGACTGGGCAGCAACGCGCGCGCAGCGCTGATAACAAGAGGGCTTGCGGAAATGAGAAGGCTTGGCCTTGCGATGGGCGCAAAAGAGGAGACTTTTTCCGGATTAAGCGGGCTTGGCGATCTGGTGCTGACATGCACAAGCACAATTTCAAGGAATCACACGACAGGAATTAAACTTGCTCAAGGCATGAAACTCGCTGATATTCTCTCACAGACAAGGGCGGTTGCAGAGGGTGTGGATACCGCTGAATCAGCCTATCACCTTTCAAGAAAATATAATGTTGAGATGCCTATTGTGGAGCAGGTATACAAAGTCCTCTACGAGGACAAAAGTCCCGCAGAGGCTGTCAATGACCTCATGAACCGCGCATTAAAGTCTGAGTTTTAATTTCAAAGATGAATAACGACAAGATAAAGAAGATTCTCTCATCAGTAAAAAGCGGCGGCATCTCTGTTGAAGGCGCAGTAAAAAAACTTAAACACTTTCCATATGAAGATATCTCATTTGCAAAGATTGACCATCACAGGCACCTGAGGCAGGGAGTGCCTGAGGTTATTTTTGCCTCAGGAAAGACAAAGGAACAGGTGACGAGCATTGCAAAGGCAATGTATAAAAAAAGCAAAAGATTCCTCATAACTAAAGCCGCTAAGGATATTTATAATGCCCTTAAAATCAAAGGCGCTGTTTTTCATCCTGCATCAGGAATTATTTCAATAGGCGAGGAAAAGAAAAAAACCGGGAATGTTCTTGTTCTTACAGCAGGGACATCTGACATCTCTGTTGCGGAGGAGGCAGCTGTCACAGCCTCGTTTCTTGGAAGCAAAGTAAACACAGTTTATGATGTTGGCGTGGCAGGTCTTCACAGGCTTATGTCTAATTCAGAATACATAAAAAATGCGAGGATTATCATTGTTATTGCAGGAATGGAGGGCGCGCTTCCATCGGTTGTTGGGGGATTAACAGACAAGCCTATAATTGCTGTGCCTACATCAACAGGATACGGCACGAGCCTCGGCGGATTAACTGCGCTCTTTGCAATGCTAAATTCATGCGTACCGGGAATTGCTGTCATGAATGTGGACAATGGATTTGGAGCAGGGTGTCTGGCGCATAAGATAAATACGCGGATTTGACATTCTCTCAAAATCTTCACTATACTTAAATTAACCCCTGGGGGAGGCGAGAGCCTGAGAGTCCCGATTTTATCGGGAGACCCCATGAACCTGATACGGATAATGCCGGCGTAGGGATGGGAAGGCAGGCCGTATCCTTTTTCATGGATGCGGTTTTTTGTTTTTATGAGGCTGGTTATAAACGGAGAAGATTTAGAAGTATCAATGGTTGAGACTCTTCAGGAGCTTCTTGGAGAGCTTCGCATTAAACCTGAGAGGGTTGCTGTTGAGGTAAACCTTTCAATAATAAAGAAGTCTGATTATGACAGTTGCAGGCTGAAAGATGGGGACAGGATTGAGATTGTGAATTTTGTGGGAGGAGGACAATGGAAGATAAGTTAATAATCAAAGGGATAGAGTTTAAATCCCGTCTCTGGGTGGGGACCGGGAAGTATAAGGACTTTGAGGAGACGAAGAAGGCTATTGAGGCATCAGGTGCTGATGTTGTCACTGTTGCTGTAAGAAGGGTGAATATCATAGACAGGAAATCCGAAAACCTGTTTGACTATATTGACCCCAAGAAATACAAGATTCTTCCGAATACTGCCGGCTGTTACAATGTTGATGATGCCCTCAGATATTCAAGGCTTGCAAGAGAGGCAGGTATTTCGGATATGATTAAGCTTGAGGTAATTGGAGATGAAAAGACACTTTTCCCTGATGTTATCGGCCTGCTCAAAGCTACTGAGATTCTCGCAAAGGAAGGCTTCCTTGTATTCCCATACACCAATGATGACCCAATAATGGCGAAAAAACTGATTGATGCCGGTGCTGTTGCCGTGATGCCGTTGGCTGCGCCGATAGGCTCCGGACTTGGAATAAGGAATCCATACAATATTAAGATTATTTTAGAGACAGTGAAAGCGCCTGTTATCGTGGATGCTGGTGTAGGAACTGCGTCTGACGTTGCTGTTGCGATGGAATTAGGCTGTGATGCGGTGCTTCTTAACACTGCGGTTGCAGGGGCAAAAGATCCGATTGCGATGGCAAGCGCTATGAAACATGCGGTGATTGCAGGCAGGCTTGCGTATAAGGCAGGACGGATTCCTAAAAAACTTTATGCCGCTGCGAGCAGTCCGATTGAGGGAATGCTGTAAGACTGTGAGGCGTAAAGCGTGAAGCGTGATGAGTTGATAGATTTTAAACTTTATCTAATTACAGACAGAAAACTCGTTACTCATTACGCATCACTCATCACGGCAGTTGAAGAGGCATTAAAGGGCGGGGTTAAGGCTGTACAGCTTAGGGAGAAAGATTTAGGCACAAGGGAATTGCTGGATATGGCGTACACGATGAGAAAATTGACAGGAAGATATAATGCGAAATTATTTATTAATGACAGGGTTGATATTGCACTGTCCGTTGAGGCTGATGGCGTTCATCTCGGGCAGAATAGCATGCCTACTTATGCTGTAAGAAAAATCGCCAAAGATAAACTTATGATAGGTGTATCAGCGCACAGCATTGAAGAGGCAAAACAAGCAGAGGAAGGAGGCGCTGATTTTATAACACTGGGCCCTGTTTATAAAACACCGTCAAAACTGAAATATGGCCAGCCTCTCGGAGTTGATATTATCAGAAAAACAAAGGCTGAGATATCAATCCCGGTTTTTGCAATCGGCGGGATAAAAAAGGATAGGATTAAAGAGGTTATGGATGCAGGCGCTGGTGGTATTGCGCTGATAAGTGGAATTTTAGGGGCAGAAAATATTGAAGAAAAAACAGAAGAGTTTATGAAGCTGTTAGGATAAATAGTGTTCGTATTTCTGTCATTCCGGCTTGTCCGGAATCTTTCTTCAAGAAGGATTCCCGACGCGCTTCGCTTGCGGGAATGACGGCTAAAGGAAATTTAATGACATTAACTCCCCCACTCCTCTTAATTTAAGAGGGGTGCAAGGGGCGTTATACATGGAGATTTAATGACAAGAATAGAACTGGCAAAAAAGGGGATTATCACTGATGATATGAAGCTTGTTGCCTCCGAAGAAGGACTGTCACCGGAGCAGCTTTCTCAGGATATTGCATCAGGCGTGAGTGTTATCCCAATAAACATAAACCACAAGATAAAGCCTATGGGTATCGGGAAGAACATGCGCACAAAAATAAATGCCAATATCGGCACATCAAAAGACAGAATTTCAGTAGACGATGAGATGGAAAAACTTGAAGTCCTTATTAAGTACGGCGCTGATGCTGTGATGGACCTTTCAACAGGAGGGCCGATAAAAGAACTCAGGAAGATGATGCTTAAAAAATCTCCTGTTGCAGTTGGGACAGTTCCAATCTATGAGGCTGCTGTTCGTGCTGCTGAAAAGAAAGGCGCAATAGCAAAGATGACAGCAGACGACCTTTTTAAAGTAATAGAAGAACATGCAGAAGAGGGCGTTGACTTCATTACTGTTCATTCGGGACTCACAATGAGGGCGGTCGAGAGATTAAAAAAAGAAGGAAGGATTCTCGACATAGTAAGCAGGGGAGGCTCGTTCCTCCTTGAATGGATGATATACAATCAGAAAGAAAATCCTCTTTATGAGCAGTATGACAGGCTTCTTGAGATTGCCTGTAAATATGACATGACACTGAGCCTCGGAGACGGGATGCGTCCGGGATGCCTTGCAGATGCAACAGACAGGACTCAGATAGAGGAACTTCTCACGCTCGGAGAGTTAAGAGACCTTGCTGTAGAGAAAAATATTCAGGTTATTATCGAGGGGCCCGGCCATGTTCCTTTGAATCAGGTTGAGCTGAATGTAAGGCTCGAAAAGGAGATTTGCAAGGGAGCGCCGTTCTATGTGCTTGGGCCGTTGGTGACAGACATAGGAATGGGTTATGACCACATAACCGCAGCTATTGGAGGCGCGATAGCAGGAGCAGCCGGCGCTGATTTTCTCTGTTATGTTACTCCTTCAGAGCATATTAGGCTACCTACCATAGAGGATGTGAAGGAAGGAGTCATAGTATCAAAGCTCGCTGCACATGCCGCTGATATAGCAAAGGGGGTTAAGGGAGCAATGGAAAAAGATATTCAGATGGCAAAATGCAGAAAGGCGCTTGACTGGAACGGCCAGATTGCTCTAAGCCTAAATCCTGAGAAGGTAAAGGAATGGAGGGCGGAGATTCCTCCAACGGAAAGCGAAGTATGCAGCATGTGCGGGGAATTTTGTGCAATAAGAACAGTTGAAAGGGCGCTGAAGAAGAAGTAAAATTACTCTGTTTCTTTAAAAAATCTCACCCACTCATCAAACTGCTTAAGTTTATCGTCTCCGAATCTCGCTATGAATTCTCTTGCTTTTGAAGTCGGTTTTTCTTTGAGCGGTTCATTGTCTTTTGAGAAAAAAGTGTCTGCGAAGCATACAATTTTTTCCTCTATAGTGGTTGGCATCATGTCCCTTCTTGGCAACGGGAAATTGTTTTTTTCGATGTCTTTAGTTGAAAGCCCGACGCCTACATGGGTCTCGCATACAATTGCGTGTCTTGGAAAGCCTTCTTTTTCAAGTAACTCTCTTCCGAGATAGCCGTGACAGATATATGGTTTGTCTCCATGACAGCCGATCTGAGGCGCATGCGTGAGGAATATTCCTATGTCATGAAGCATTGCAGCCTCTTCAATAAATTTTATATCAGGGTTCAGATGCTTGACCCTCTCAGCAACTTCAACTGCCTTTTTTGCCACCATTTTGCTGTGCTGAATAAGGAACTTATAAGCCTCGGATTCTGGATTGTAATATTTTCTGACTATCTCTACCGGATTCACAGAATATTCTAACAGATTTGAATAAGGGAGACATTTTCCTTATTCCTATTATTATCATTTCTTCACTTACCTTAAAATGGTTTATAATAAAGAATGGCGCAGCTTGAGATTAAAAAATATCCTGAAAAAATATTAAAGGAAAAAACTGTTCCTGTTGTTGACATAGACAGCAGCATCCAGAGATTGATAGATGACATGATAGAAACAATGTATGCTGCGAAAGGGGTTGGCCTTGCAGCTAATCAGGTTGGAGTTTCAAAGAGGCTGTGTGTGATAGATATAAGCGTGGCTGATGAAAAAACACCTCTTATAGTAATAATAAATCCGGAGATTGTTGAAAAAAAAGGCTCTGTTGAAGATGAAGAGGGGTGCCTGAGCATCCATGAGTACAGGGCAAAAGTAAAAAGGGCAGAGGAGGTGATAGTAAAGGGTTTAGACAGAAAAGGCAAACCCATAGAGATAGCGGGCGGAGACCTTCTTGCAAGGGCGCTTCAGCATGAGATAGACCATCTTGACGGATTACTCTTCATTGACAGATTGAGCCCCATCAAGAGAGAGTTTTTTAAGAAGCGCTATAAAAAAATTTTAAGTGAAAAACCTAAGAAATCATAACTTTTAATTTTAAACCAGGAGCTAAATGCGTATAGTCTTTTTCGGCACTCCTTTATTTGCAGTCCCGCCACTTAAAGCGCTAATTCAGGCTGGAGAAGAAATCTCTGCAGTTGTAACACAACCTGACAGAAAAAAAGGAAGGGGGCATCTGCTTTCGCAGTCACCTGTAAAACAACTCGCAGTAAAAAGCGGGATAAACGTGCTTCAGCCTGAGAAAATGAATGATGCTGCTTTTTTAAATGAACTTTCGTCAATCAAGCCTGAGCTTATAGCGGTTGTAGCTTACGGAAAGATTCTTACAGAGGAAATCCTCAGGCTTCCTGAGCTGGGCTGCATAAATGTCCATGCATCACTTCTCCCAAAATACAGGGGCGCGGCTCCGATTGCGTGGGCGATAGTAAACGGCGAGAAAAAAACAGGCATTACGACAATGCTTATGGATAGAGGGCTTGACACAGGTGATATTCTGCTTCAGGAAGAGCTTCAGATTAGAGATGATGATACAACAGAAACCCTGAGCCTCAGGTTGTCTGAACTTGGAGCATCACTGCTGCTTAAGACGATAAGCAGGATAAAGGACGGCTCATTGAAACCGCAGAAACAGTCAGGTGAGGCTACTCATGCGCCTATTATCAAAAAAGAAGATGGCTTGGTCAAGTGGTCAAAAACAGCAGCAGAACTGTCCAATTTTGTGAGGGGAATGCGCCCATGGCCCGGGGCGTATTGTTATTTGAATGGGGAAATGATTAAACTTATTGGTGTTAAGGCGATTGCCGGTTCGGGAATGGCCGGGCGTATAGAAAAAGCGCATAACGGTGAGTTTATTTCAGGCACAGGCAGCGGGCTGCTTTTTATTACGGCACTTCAGCCACAGAACAAAAAAGTGATGTCGGCAAGCGCCTTTCTTCAGGGAAGAAACATAAACGAAGGGATGTATTTCGATGAAGCGTAGGTGGATAAGGGGGTTGGTGCTGAGGTTTTTGTATCCCATGCTTATGGTTATCGGCTCTTTCAGAAAGGATAAGAAAGAACAGCTTCAGCGGTTTATCATAAACCTTAACAATAAATTTGTCAGGGCTGAAAATCCTAAGACAAAGAAAATACTGCTCCTCTTGCCGCACTGCCTTCAGATAGATGAATGCACAGTCAGGCTTACGCATAACATTTATAATTGTGAGAGATGCGGCAAGTGCGAGATAAAAGACCTCATACAGATTGCAGATGAGAATAAGCTTAATCTTTCTGTCGCTACAGGCGGTACGCTTGCAAGAAGGATTATAAAAGATTTAAGGCCCGATGCAATAGTTGCTGTTGCATGTGAAACAGACCTTAGCAGCGGGATTGTTGATACCTATCCGCTGCCTGTGCTTGGCATTCCAAATGAGCGGCCTTTTGGCCCCTGCCTCAATACTCAGGTAGATTTAGAGAAGGTGAAAGAAGCCATAAGATTTCTCAGCAGAGATGCGTAATATTCTTGACAAAATTATCTTTAAAAACCTATAGTTATAGCATAATTTGCTGACATTCCCTTAGCCGGAGGCATTAAGCGACAGATCTAAAGCCTGATAGAGCACTTAACTGCAAAGAACTTATTGATAATAAATAATTATGATTAATAGATTAATTTTTTTTATTTGACCATTAGATAAGAGGTGTTTTAATCTGTTGAGCTTACATTTTTCACGAAAATTAGGCTATAAAAATCACAAAAAGGAGGAATTTGATGAAGAAGTATAATACGCCCTTAATTGACGACCTTGAAAAGGGTCCGTGGCCAAGCTTTGTCACGGAAATGAAAAAAGCTGCCAAGACCAATGAGATGGCGAATGACGCTGTAGGTCATCTTGAAAAATGTTACAGCACCAAGGTTGGATACTGGAAACACGGTGGCATAGTCGGTGTTCTCGGGTACGGCGGCGGAGTTATCGGAAGGTATTCGGAATTAGGCGCGGAATTCCCGGGCGTTGCACACTTCCATACTGTCAGATTAAACCAGCCAAGCGGATTCTTCTACACAAGCAAGGCGCTGAAAGAAATATGCGATATATGGGATAAATACGGAAGCGGTTTGACGAATATGCACGGTTCAACCGGAGACTTGGTTCTTCTGGGTTGCAGGACAGAATCGCTTGAGGCGATATTCGCTGAATATTCCTCCCGCGGATGGGACCTTGGCAGTTCAGGTTCTGCGCTGAGAACCCCGAGCTGCTGCATCGGACCTGGCCGTTGCGAGTGGACAAACTATGATACTCTCGATCTCACATACGCGCTCACACAGGAATTTCAGGATGAGATGCACAGGCCGGCATTTTCTTACAAATTCAAGATAAAGTCTTCGGGTTGCGCTTGTGACTGCGTTGCATCAATAGCGCGTGCTGACCTTTCAATTATCGGCACATGGAAGGGCGATATAAAGATCGACCAGGCTGAAGTGAAGAATTATGCAAAGACAATGGATGTAAATGCAGAAATAGTTAATATGTGCCCTACACAGTGCATGAGCTATGACGGCAAAGAACTTAAGATAAATAATGGCGAGTGCAGCAGATGCATGCACTGTATCGCAAAGATGACAAAGGCATTGAAACCAGGCGGGGAGAGAGGCGCAACGCTGTGCGTGGGAAGCAAGGCGCCTATCGTCGTAGGTTCACTGCTTTCATGGGTCATCGTGCCGTTTATTAAGGTAGAGCCGCCATATACTGAGCTAAAAGACATGATCAGAAAAATATGGGACTGGTGGGATGAAAATGCAAAGCCGAGAGAAAGAATCGGTGAAGTTATAGAGATGAAGGGCATGAGGTCATTCCTTGAGGCAATAGGCGTTCCTCCTCAGCCGCAGCAGATTAAGGAGCCGAGGAAGGATCCATTCATATTCTACACAGAGGAAGATATGGCTGGATTCAAGGCAAAAGAAGCAGAAGAAAAGAAAACAGGTAAATACAAATTTTAATAAAAATTGAATAAGGAGGATATTTAAGATGGCATTACCACAAAGGAAAACAGACATTGGGCCGCCTCATTATAAACAGTTCTTGCCGCCTGTTATACAAAAGAATTACGGCAAGTGGAAATATCATGAGGAGCTCACACCGGGCACGATGGTTCATGTTGGTGAGAGCGGAGACAAGCTCTGGACAGTCAGGGTTGCATCTCCGAGGCTTTTGTCCACTGCGACAATCCGTGAGCAGTGCGATATGGCAGAAAAGTATTGCGACGGATACCTAAGGTACACAACAAGAAACAATGTGGAATTTCTCGTCTCAGACGAGAAGAAACTTGAGCCGCTGAAGAAGGAGCTTAAAGATAAAGGCTTCAAGATGGGCGGAATAGGCCCTCACATCACAAATGTTGTGCATACACAGGGATGGGTTCACTGCCACAGCGCATGTACAGACGCATCAGGACTTGTTAAGGCAATGATGGATGAACTCTATGAATATTTTGAATCAAAGAAGCTTCCTAACAAGGTAAGGCTTGCAGTTGCATGTTGCGTTAACATGTGCGGTGCTGTTCACTGCTCAGACATAGCTGTTGTTGCTGTTCATACGAAGGTTCCTACAATTGCCCACGAAAACTTCAAGAACATGTGCGAACTGCCGACAGTTATAGGTTCGTGCCCGACACGCGCAATAAGCCCTGATCCAGCGCAGAAGAGCGTTAAGATCAACGCTGAAAAATGCATGTACTGCGGAAACTGTTTTACAGTCTGTCCGCCAATCAGCATCAAAGACCCTGAGCGCGACGGTGTTGCAATAGTTGTAGGCGGAAAGGTGAACAGCCTTAGAAGCAATCCGAAGTTCTCAAAACTCGTTATCCCTTACATCTCAAACGAGCCGCCGAGATGGCCAAAGGTCGTTGCAGCAATAAAACATATTATTGAGGTATACGCAAAGAATGCCCGGAAGCATGAGAGGGTTGGAGAGTGGATAGAGAGGATAGGCTGGGAGAGATTCTTCTCTCTTACAGGCATTGACTTCACATTCCAGTCAATCGACGACTTTACATTCATGCGTAATACAATGAGGACATCAGCAACATTCAAGTGGTAAACTGACGATGGAAAGGCAGTCCCGATTCCCGGGACTGCCTTATTATAAACTTTATAAAACATTTATCACGGGGGTAATGTATATGGAAATGGTAGAACTTCAGGCCAAAGTTTATGCCTTCTGTGAAGCGGCAAAGGGGAAAAAGAAACTTAAAGAGAAGGACATAATTAAAGGGGTATCAGAGGCTGAGGGAGCGCCTGCAGATGAAGTGAAAAGGGCTCTCAGGGGTATGATTGATGTAGGAAAGCTCATGTATTCCTACGGCGGCGGCGCAAGTTCAGTGGAAATCCCGAGCGAAGAGTATCTAAGGGAAAAAGGACTTATAAAGTAACCTTAGCGGTTTAATTAACTGATTTTTAAAAGGCAGTGAGAGCTATTATGCTTTCACTGCCTTTTTTTTGGTTTGAGAGGGAAATACAAATTTTTTGCGGGGTTTGTAAGGGTTTTTAGCAGGGAAATATAGTTACATAAAACTTAACAAATCTGTTAAGAAAAAAGGAATGATATGTTGATTATCACCAAAATTTAAGGCAATATATCATATTCAAAGGGATGAGTGAATGAAATCAAAATATCCAAGAATTATTATTGCGGGTTTGAAAGGCGGCTCGGGCAAGACAACTCTTTCGCTTGGGCTGATAGCTGAATTCAGGAAGAAAGGCATGAAAGTTATCCCTTTCAAAAAGGGCCCTGATTATATTGACGGCGGATGGCTTTCCACAGCAGCAGGAACCCCGTGCTATAACCTTGATACATTTTTAATCAGCGAATCGCGGATAATCCCTTCGTTTATGAATCATGCGAAAACCGCTGATATTGCTGTGATAGAAGGCAATAGGGGATTTTATGACGGGATGGACGAGCAAGGCACTCACAGCACAGCAGAGCTTGCAAAGATGCTTAAATCGCCTGTCCTGCTTATTGTTGACTGCACAAAGGCAACAAGGACGATTGCGGCAATAATATCAGGCATTCAGAAGTTTGATGCTGGTGTTGAAATAAAGGGCGTTGTCCTGAACTATATCGCAGGAAGCAGGCATGAATCCATCATCAGGGACTCCATAGAGAAATACTGCAATATCCCTGTCCTTGGAGCATTTCCGAGAATGAAGGAAGAAAATTTTCCAGAGAGGCATATGGGTCTTGTGCCTTTTCAGGAACATATAGGGGCGCAGAAGGCGATTGATAAAGCGCTTGAGATAACTGAGAAATACATTGATGTTGATGCAGTTTTAAAGATTGCAAATGAAGCATGTCAGCTTGAAGTCGGCGGTCAAGAATTCAGGATACAAGATTCAGGATACAAGATTCAGGCTAATCATGCATCATGTATCGTGCATCATGCATCATCAGGACTTAAGATTGGCGTTATCAGGGATTCTGCTTTTCAATTTTATTATCCTGAAAATTTTGAGGAGCTTGAGGCGCTGGGAGCGGAAATAATAGAGATAAGCGCATTAAAGGAAAAGTCGCTTCCTGATATTGATGCGCTTTATATAGGCGGAGGGTTTCCTGAAATACATGCGATAGCCCTTGCTGAAAACAGTGATTTCAGGGATTCTCTGAGGAAAGCCATTGAAAAAGGGCTTCCTGTCTATGCTGAATGCGGAGGGTTGATGTATTTAGGCAAGTCCATTGTCATAGACGGCAGGACATATCCAATGACAGGAATTTTCCCGTTTAGTTTTTCTCTTGAGAAGAAACCGCAGGCTCACGGTTATTCAATAGCAGAGGTGCGGAAAGCGAATCCTTTTTATCCGGAGGGAGCTGTGCTTAAAGGGCATGAGTTCCATTATTCCCGTGTCGTTAACCCTGAGGCAGTCTCAGAATTCAATGCAGGGAATATCTATTTTGCCTTTGGGATGAAGAGGGGAGAGGGGATTACAGATAAACTGGACGGCCTGTGCTATAAGAATGTCCTTGCAACGTATACGCATACTCACGCACTCGGAACGTCTGAATGGACAGAGGGGATGATAAAGAAGGCGAGGGAGTATAAAAAGCGGCTAAACTCTTGATCATTACAATGAGGGTATTAAACCCAATGGCGGTTTAATTATCAGCTTAAATCCTTGATGCCCTAAATTTGCTATAATACGCCTGATAGAAGAAAGGAAATGTTTTGAGCAAGATAGAAAAGCTGATAGAGAAAATAAAAGAAAATCCTAAACATGTTCATTTTGAGGATTTGATTAAGGCATTGAAAACTAAGGGTTATGATATAATCAATATGAAAGGAAGCCATTATTCGTTTTCCAACGGTGAGACGACTATGACAATTGTCAGACCGCACGGCGGCAGGAAGTTCTGCCATGTGCTGGATGTAAAGGAGGTTATCAGAAGATGCTTACTATAGAAGATTATGAAATTGTGATAGCGCCATCACAGGAAAAAGATGAGCATTGGCTTTATGTGAGATTCCCAGATATTCCAGAAATTCTCACTGGCGGCAGTTCCATTGATGAAGCGATAGAGAACGCTAAAGAGGCATTTGACTGTCACAGGGAAGCCCTTCGGAAGCAAGGTAAGGAACTTCCTGAGCCGAAAAGGACATATGCGCTCGCATAAACTCACTAAGAATTGTTACCGGCAATCTCATTTCTTCAATTTCTTATAAAGTTCTTCTCCCACACATTTCTTTGCGTATTTGCACCACTGGATGCATGACTCAATCTCATTGTATATGATAAATCCGCATTTGCCGCATTTTGTCTCGATATCAGTTGAAAAGATTTCCACATCGGTATCACATTCGGGACATCGCTTTACCTTAAGGATAGGGGTTCTCAGATTTGCCGCTCCGCCGCATTTATCGCGCATACTATAACTCCACCTTTGTAAGGACGCCGTGAAGTTTTTTGGGAGGGAACTGGTAGAAGCGGATAAATGTTGAGGTATTTCTCTTAATGAAATAGAAAGCCTTCCAGATTGGATTGCTTGTTGTTATTTCTTCAACGCCGTAAAAGACAGACCTCTCCTCTACGCCTGCCTCTCTTAATATCTCCTCTATGTCAACCACTTCCATATATCCCATCTGTATCTCAAACACCCTGAGGCCTTTTGCGAGGCCTTCTTTAAAGAAACCCGTAACGCCGAAAGGGTCGTCCCTCTTGATTATGGATACAAGTATATTGTCTTCGTATAAGATGCCGTGATAAAACATAGTTTGTGTTATATAGAAGGGAATCTCTTTTGCATCCCTTATAAGAAATAATGCTGTACCTTTAATCTTTTCTGTAGTCTCATATACTCTGGTAAATTTGTGCAGGAATTCTTCTAACGGCATGAAGTTCATATTCCTGTAAAGCCTTTTCTGCCCTTTTGTATAAAGTATTATCATCGCAAGGGGGATTGATGCGATTATCAGGGACCAGTAACCGCCGTGAGGTATCTTATAGAAGTTTGCAATAAGATATGACACGTCTATGAGGGTGATAATAAGAGAGATAAATGAGAGCAGTGGTTTTTTGTTGAGGTAGAATATCCATGTCATTATTATGCCGGTGAGTGACATGGTCCCTGTAACGGCAAGACCATAGGCGGCAGCAAGACGGCTTGATTCCTTGAATTCAAACATTACGAAAAGTACTGAGATTAGAAGAAACCAGTTTACAGAACCTAAGTATATCTGTGACCTTCTCTCAGTAGATGTATAATCCACTTTAAACATAGGCATAAGCCTTGTGTTTATTCCCTGATAGACTATTGAGAACATTCCGCTTATCATTGCCTGCGAGGCTATTACGGTTGCTGTTACGCTTAACAGCAGAAAAGGAATATACAGACCTTTTGCGTAATGGAGAACCATTTCGAAGAGTACAGTTTTCGTCTCGGGATATCTTAATAAAAATGCCCCCTGCCCAAGGTAATTAAGTACAAGGGCGATAAAGACCCCTGACCAGGCCTGGCGTATAGGTTTCCCGCCAAGATGTCCCATGTCTGCATATAATGCCTCGCCGCCTGTTGCGCAGAGGATTATCTCTCCGAGGGCTATGAATCCTATAAAACCATTATCTGATAGAAATTTTATCCCGTAGTACGGATTTAACGCCTTTAAGACCTCTGGCGCTTCAAGGATAAATATGATTCCGATAAAAGCAAGAGATGCAAACCATAAAACCATTATGGGCCCGAATGCGCCTGCAACTTTCTCTGTCCCTTTGCGCTGAAATGAGAATAGTATAATGGCAATCATTGAGGCTATCAGGATAATTGCCGTCTTTGAAATGCCTTCAAGTCCTGGTATTAAACGGGAACCTTCCACTGCGCTCAGTATGCTGATGGCAGGCGTGATTACGCCGTCTCCGATAAGAAGAGAAATCCCTACGATTGAAATTATAAGGACAATGCCTGCACTTCTTTTAGAGGAAAGAAGAGATGTCAGTATCTCTTTTAAAACGATTGTGCCGCCTTCACCTCTTCTGCTCAGGCTCATGGCAAGCCAGGCATACTGCACTGTGACAAGGGTTAAAAGTGTCCAGACTATTAAAGACAGGACGCCGATAACATTGTCATGCGTAGGTTTCAGGAGGAGAAATACGACTGTAAGTGTGTATATGGGGCTTGTGCCGATGTCACCGAAGACAAGGCCAAGCGACCTGATTATCCCCTTTGCCTGTGATTGTTTTTCCATTGTGATTGCCTTTGCCGCTTCTCTAAGTTTTATATTTTATACCTGCCGGACAGAGTAAACAAGAGAAAAACACATGAAAAACTCTCAGCTTTCAGGATGCTGTTTTCTGTCTCCTCCGTTTACCCTGTTACTCCACAAAGCCCAACCCTCAGCCCATTAATTCTCTCGCCCTTCAGGGCGGGGAGTAACGGGGTGAACGAGGCAGGAGAGCGCCAGGCTTACGATGCTGATGAGAAACGCTCCTATGAAAGCAGGCTTAAAACCATCAACGTGAAAACCCAGATTCATTCTTTCCGATACCCATGAAGTGACGCCGAGCATTGCGGCATTTATCACAAATGTAAAGAGTCCGAGTGAGAATATGAGAAGCGGCAGGGTAAAGAACTTTATGAGCGGGCGTATGAATGTATTCACAAGGCCGAAGACAACGCCTGTGAGCAGAATCCCCCACCATTCACCGGAAAAGGTAATTCCATGAACGAATTTAATAGCAAGCATTATTGCTATTGTGTTTATGAGCCATTTTATGAAAATGCGTGTCATCTTTTAAACTTGATATTCCCTGTGGTCTTGCTACAGGGTCTCCATAGTTCTGTCATTCTGGCGTGTCCTTATTTTGTCATTGCGGCTTGCCCGCAATCTTTCTGAAAGATTCCGAACAAGTCGGAATGACAGGATAAAGATTCTCGAAGCGAGTCTTCGCAAGAGTCGCTTCGGCTGTCGAAAAATCTCTGATGCCGCTCAACCCCGCCTCTGCTTATGTGATAAGATGATTTTCTAAAATCCATATTCTTTCCATCTTCTATCAACAAGTTTCTTAATTTCTTCTGTCATATGAATCTCTTCGGGCCAGTCGCGCATCATCCCCTCTTCACGCGTCTTCCTCGTCGCATCTATGCCCATCTTTGCCCCGTATCTTGGCCAGTTTGCAGCATGGTCAAGCGCATCAAGGGGACCTTCTGAAATCACAACGTCCCTCCTCCAGTCAACATTGTTAAGAACTCTCCACGCAGTGTATGAAAGGTTCTGAACGTCAACGTCATCATCAACAACGATGAGCAGCTTGGCAAACGTCATCTGTCCCTTTCCCCATAACCCGTGTATTATCTTTTTTGCATGGCCCGGATAGCTTTTCTTTATTGAGATTAAAGCAAAGTTATGGAATACGCCTTCCATCGGAAGATTTATGTCCTTTATCTCAGGGAAATCCAGCCTTAGTAAGGGCAGAAAGATTCTCTCGGTCGCCTTTCCCATATAGCAGTCTTCCATCGGAGGTTTCCCTACAAGCGTTGCAGGGTATATCATGTCTTTTCTGTGCGTGATGCATGTCACATGCAAGACAGGGTAGGGTTCTGCGGCAGAGTAAAAACCTGTGTGGTCTCCGAATGGCCCCTCGATGCGCATCTCTCCGGGTTCAAGGTAACCCTCAATGACAAGTTCGCTGTTTGCAGGGACTTGGATATCATTTGTTACGCACTTCACCATTTCTACCGGAGCCTCTCTCAGAAAACCGGCAAAGAGCATCTCGTCTATAGCCTCCGGCAGTGGCGCGCTTGCGGAATAGATTACGGCAGGGTCGCCTCCAACGGCAATTGCGGCAGGCATTCTCTGCCCAAGCTTTTTATATTTTTCATAATGCCGTGCTCCGTCCTTATGTATATGCCAGTGCATCCCTGTTGTTTTCTTATCGTATATATGGATGCGATACATCCCGCAGTTGGGCCTTCCTGTCTCAGGGTCTTTTGTGAAGACCATCGGAAGCGTAATGAATCTTCCTTCATCTTCTGCCTGCCCGTCATGAGGCCAGCATTTTATTATTGGAAATTTTGAAAGGTCGGGGTTGTCTTTTTCTATGACCTCCTGACATGGCGCGCTTTTAACATATTTAGGAAGATATTGTGAAAGCTCAATCAGTTTTGGAAGCATTGCAATCTTTTCAAGAAATGTCTTCGGAGGCGCTTGATTAAGCAAGTCCTCTATGCGCTTTGCTACGTCATCAAGCTTGCTTACTTCAAGCGCGAGGCACATCCTTTCAAATGAGCCGAATAGGTTTGCGGCAACAGGAAAAGAAGAGCCCTTTACATTTTCAAACAGCAATGCCTTTCCGCCATCTGGACTCTTTGACATCCTGTCTGTAATCTCTGATATCTCAAGCAAGGGGTCAACCTCCGCCTTTATGCGGTGCAAAAGTCCTCTTTTTTCAAGCAGATTTATAAAATTTCTGAGATCTCTGTATGCCATAAAATTCCTCGTTGTTATAATAGCACAGAGGACAGATTGTTGGCTATTTTAAGATTTAAACTAATTTCTTCTTGACAAGAGCCTATCTCCTTAATATAATTAAGAAAATTACCGTTTTAAATAACATGTGATTTAAGGAGTAATTATGACAAAGGCTGACATTGCGGATTCGATATTTGAAAAGGTAGGCCTCTCTAAAAAGGAGGCGCAGGACATAATTGAAATAATATTTGATACGCTCAAGCAGACGTTTAAAGAAGGCGAGTCTGTGAAGGTTTCCGGTTTTGGGACTTTCCATGTCCGGAAAAAGGCCGCAAGGAGGGGAAGAAATCCCAAGACCGGCGAAGACCTTGAGATATCGCCGCGCAAGGTAATTACATTCAGGGCAAGCAACAAATTAAAGTTAATAATAGAGTAAGGAATGTATAAACATTCTGTTAAAACTGTCGAAGCCAGGAATCCTATTCCTGATAAGCTCTTTTATAAGATAGGGGAGGTCAGCAGGATTGCGGAGATTGAGCCTTATGTGCTGAGATACTGGGAGACTGAATTTGCTTTTTTAAAACCAAGAAAGAATAAGTCCGGGCAGAGAGTTTATGTTAAAAAAGACCTTGAACTTATTCTGGAGATAAAAAGGCTTCTTTATCAGGAGAGATATACTATTGAAGGCGTAAGGAAAAGGTTTGGAGAAAACACTTCCTACGTCAGGCATGCCGCAGAGTCTAAAGCGGCTGATACCCCGCCGCCGGATAAAATCATAGGGCATGTAAGGAAAAGGCTCAAAGAAATACTAAGTAGTTTTTAGTTAAAAATTTAAAGTTAAAAGTGAAAAGTTTTGGAACTCTTAACTCTAAACTCTTAACTCTTAACTCTTAACTTCTATAATCGGGGCGTAGCGCAGCCTGGTAGCGCACTCGCTTGGGGTGCGAGTGGTCGCCCGTTCAAATCGGGTCGCCCCGACCAAAACATAGAGAGATGAATGGAGGTTCTTGAAAAAAATGAAAGGTAAGATACGCATTGCGATTGCCGGAATCGGAAACTGTGCAAGCTCTCTGATACAGGGAATTGGATATTATAAAGGCTTGGGAGACAGGCATCCTGACAAGTCGTTGGGTCTGATGCATTATAACCTTGGAGGATACAGGCCTGCTGATATAGACATAGTCGCTGCATTTGATATTGATAAGAGAAAAGTGGGCAGGCCGCTGAAAGAGGCTGTATTTGCGGAGCCGAACTGCACAAAGACATTCAATAAGAAACTCCATAATTATCCTGTTACCGTTCAGATGGGAGAAATACTGGACGGCATATCACGGCACATGAAGGATTATCCTGAGAAACGCAGATTTGTTGCTGCTGATAAAAAACCGTGTGACGCTGCAAGAGTTTTAAAACAGAGCGGAGCGGATATCCTTTTAAACTATCTGCCTGTAGGTTCTGAGAAGGCAACTGCATTTTATGCAGAGGCGTGCCTGAAAACCGGCGTGAGTTTAGTTAACTGTGTGCCTGTCTTTATAGCATCCAGCAGGTCATGGGCTAAGCGCTTTGAAGAGAAAAATATTCCAATTATAGGCGATGACATAAAGAGCCAGATAGGCGCAACAATAATACACAGGATGCTTACGAAGCTGTTCATGGACAGGGGCGTTAAGATTGACAACACTTATCAGTTGAATGTCGGAGGCAATACGGATTTTCTGAATATGCTTAATCATACAAGGCTGAAATCCAAGAAGATATCAAAGACAGAGGCTGTTCAGTCACAGCTTGCCAATCCCCTTGATGCGGATAATATTCATATAGGCCCTTCGGATTATATCCCGTGGCTTAAAGACAACAAGGTCTGCTTTTTAAGGATGGAGGGAAGGGGATTCGGAAATATCCCTGTAAATTTTGAACTCAGGCTGTCTGTGGAGGATTCACCAAACAGCGCAGGCGTTGTCATAGACGCCATAAGGTGCTGCAAGATTGCTCGCGACAGGGGAACAGGCGGCGTGCTTATATCACCCTCGGCATATTTTATGAAGCATCCCATGAAGCAGTTTTCCGATGAAGAGGCGCGTAATATGCTGGAAGAATTTATTGCCGGAAAAAGGAATAGATGATTGGCGCAAAGCTTGGTCATTTCTTAGACGCCCCTCTTAGCCCGATCCTCAAAAGAATCAGAATCCATCCGAATATATTTACGATAACAGGTTTTATAATCACAGCCATTGCCGCCTTAGTCATTCCTTATAACATAAAGCTCGGAGGCTTGCTTATTCTCGCAGGCGGTTTGTTTGATATGCTTGACGGCATTTCTGCGAGGGTGAACAATAAGGTTACAAAGTTCGGAGCGTTTCTTGATTCAGTGCTTGACAGGTATTCTGATGCGTTTCTCTTTCTTTCTGTTGCATGGTATCTTGCTTCAAAAGGTGAGCATAACGGAGCATTTTTAAGCCTTGGCACATTGGTTGGCACATTTTTAATCAGCTATGCAAGGGCAAGGGCAGAGGGGTTAGGGCAGGAGTGCAAGACAGGCATCATGGAAAGGCCGGAGAGAATTATACTTTTGATACTCGCTGCGCTGACCGGATGGTTTACGCCGATTCTCTGGATTATGTTTGTCCTCACGCATGTGACGGTTTTGCAAAGGATTTATCATGTGTGGAACCGCATGAAAGTGAGAAGTGGGAAGTAAGAAATAGGATCGCTCAATTTTTAACTCTTAACTTCTGAACCTTTAACTTCA
>Ga0214473_10000088_pt1 | contig 130517 bp, 108 predicted proteins | sample RVTome_7_FD_203509 | JGI IMG/M metagenome (GOLD analysis project Ga0214473, IMG submission 203509) | Soil microbial communities from uranium-contaminated site in the Upper Colorado River Basin, Wyoming, United States - RVT98D197 | ecosystem: Environmental > Terrestrial > Soil > Contaminated >...
GTTAAATTGAACTGTGAGATACCTATAAAAACGGGAGACCTCTTCCCGGAAATCTCGATTTTACCGCCTGGATGCCTTATCCTATGGGAAAAGCTTGTCCTAAATCAGTTTATTTTGGACAGCAGTGATAAAAAATAAATTCACTTGTGGCACATACAGCCCGAGCTTGCGAGGGATGTATGTGTTTTCTATGGTGCAGCAGACATGCACATCCTACGCTGACGCTCCGGCTGTGCATGCCACAGGATGTCAGTAATTAATTAAAACAAGAAAAAAATAAAAAACACCCCGATGTTTCCATCGGGGTCATTTGTCTATCGGCAAAATGCCCAGGACTTATCTCACGAGGTTTACCACTTCCTGGAGAATCGAATCCTGCGCGGTGATAATCCTCGAATTCGCCTGGAAAGACCTCTGAGCGATGATCAGCTCCGAGAATTCCGTGGCGGCATCGACATTCGACTGCTCGAGCGAGCCACCGAGTATCTCGCCCGAACCACCCGTTCGGGGAGCGACGTACCGGGCTAATCCCGAGTTGGAGGTCGACACCCAGTTGTTACGTCCGGCGCGCTGGAGGCCGGCGGGGTTTGAGAAAACAGCAAGCGCAAGGCGTGCCAGCGGACGTGTCAGGCCGTTCGAATAAACGCCCTGGAGGGTCCCGCTGGTGTCGAAACCGAATGCCTGCAACGTGCCCATGCTGTATCCGTCCTGGCTTTCAGCAGCGGTTGTCGAAGGAGCCGAGTATTGCGTTACTCCGGCGATCGGGTCTCCGGACCCGTCGAACACAGGGAATATACTCATCGTGTCCGCGCCTGTCGGTGTGAAAATAATTGGTACGTTCGGGTTAGCAGCGGTTGTCATGCCGTTGCTGCCGAACGAAATTGTGCCGTTGGCATTCTGAAGCGTGTACTGCGGCTCATCAGGGAGACTTGCCGTCCATTCCCATTCGTTGGAACCTATGTGCCTGAAGGTGATATTCAACTGGTGGGCGTTGCTCAGAGAGTCGTAGACGGTGATATTCGTCTGGTGCTCGAATGCGTCATGAGTGACAATGGTCGCCTGTCCGGGCGACAATGACTCGGCAGTCAGCGTGACGCCCGGGATCAACGGCAGAGGCGGATTATCGCCCAGCACGAGGAGTTCCAGATTCGCCAGCTCGCTTGGCGTGCCGAAAGGCGCCGCGTCCGTGAACGTTCTCACCCACGAAACCAGGCCATCGTCGGATTCGAACGAGTTCGAAATCGATGCGTCGGTGCCGTTATCCACGACATAATTACCGGACCCGTCGATCATGCCGAGAGTATCCAGATGGAGCTGCGACGGACCCGCGTCAGAGACGATTATCTGGTTGTTGTAACCCGGAAGGTCGCTTGTGAGAGTGATCGTGCCGTTTGCGTTGGCTACCGCGCTGATGAAGAAATCAGGATTAGTGCTGTTCTCGGTATTAATGGCATCGGCGATGATCTGCGCGTTTTGCGCGGACGTGTTCGCGCTGTCGGTGGCCGAGAAACTGATCGTGACAGCGCCGGCGGTGCCCATTATGTCGAACGAACCCGGTCCGATTGTCCCGGCTGCCACCGGGATGGTGGTTGTGTCCGTTGCCGATGTCGATTCCTGGATGGTGATCGTGTGAAGACCGGCCAGGCTGCTGTCGGCGACTGGAGCGGTGAATGTGCCAGTGACCAAACCGAGGTCTGCGAGGTAAAGCGCGTCCGTCGTCTGGATGATGATATCGTTGCCTTCGCCTCCGAAAAGATTCTGAAGGATCAGGTTTCCATTTGACCCGACTCTGGCGTAAATCGTGGTTGATTGCAGGTTGATCTGGTCGGCCACGAACTGCGCGACCTCGATAGCCGATGGCAGCGGAGGCCCCCAATCGAAACCCGCTGCCGTGAAATCGAGATCGATTTCCTGGCCGTTAAGATTCAACTCGCCGGTTGTCGCGTCCGCGAGCGGGAATCCGCTCATCTGGGAGCCTGTATAACTTGCGATTGGAACAGCGATACCGCTGGCGATCGTAAAGCCGGTGGAACCCGGCGCGCGAAGTTCCGCTGAGCCGAATGTGAATGATGATGCGTTGAGGTTGGACCGGTAGTCGATTGTCGTTGTCGCGCGGCCCGGTATCTTCTCGCCGAAATTTACTGTTACGTCGTTAACCGTTGTCGATGCGTCGATAAACTGGCCCGAATTGTCCAGACTCGTCCACCCCTGGACACGGGAACCGTCCGGTGTGATCAGTGCGCCGTCCGCGTCGAGGGTGAAGTTACCCGCGCGGGTGTACGCAAGCGACGTGCCGTCGTAGACCACAAAATACCCCTCGCCGTTGATGGCAAGGTCGGTCAGGTTTCCCGTTGTCTGAATGGACCCCTGGATAATGATTGTGTCGATCGATGCCAGTTGGACACCGACGCCTACCTGTACAGGATTGGTTCCGCCTCGTCCCGCCTGCGGGGCGCTTGCCGCTCGCAGCGACTGGGACAGAAGGTCGCTGAACGCAACCCTGCTCGATTTATATCCGAAGGTGTTCAGGTTAGCGACATTATTCGCAATTACATCCAGCTTGATCTGCTGGCTCTTCATGCCGCTGATTGCGGCATACAATGCGCTGCCTGTCATGTAAATCCTCCCTTGGATTTAGTAATATCCGACCCATTTCTGGGGGAATAAGCGGGGAATAAGCCTCTATACCGTTCGACTCGTCATGATTCGGCTTCAGCTTGAAGCCGTGTGCGTCTATTCTATTTAAGATTAAGATAAAGATAGAATTTACGCACGTGACGGTAAGTTGTCTTACTCCCTTTGTGGACCGCCTCGTCCGGACAGTCCTGTGAGTGGGGCTCTCCTCAGGGAGGACCGAGTCCCTTTGTCTCACTTTTTTCAAAAACTAATCCTCAATTACCCCTAAAGAACCACCGGCTAGGCGAAAACCGCCGAGTCGATGTTGGTGATCACGTTCTCATCCATCTGGTCCGAGTTCATCACCGTGACAACCGTCCGGTTAGGAATACTCACGACCAGTGAAAGAGCGCCGGCAATAACGAGGGAATTCCTTCCACCTTTCTCGGCCGCCTTGTCGATTGCGGCTTCGATCCTGTCCAGCCCCTGCGGCGTGAACTGTATGCCCCGCATCTCAAGCCGCTTGGACGCATGGCGTGAGAACGTCAGACCCTGCGGCTGAATGCGAAGTCCCAGTTCCTGCCGGAATGAACCGGTGTCGACCTGCGTCCGGGACTGCTCCCTGATCGCGGTCGTGCCGGTTTGACGTACCGGGGCTGGCGGGGGAGTGCCCTGATGAATTGAGAAAGCGTTCATCAGGCATCACCCCTGTTTTTGGGACCGCCGGAATCCTCATCGGCCGGTTGAACTGAAACCACCGACTCCAGGCTAACTTCATTCCCATTGGTCAGATGCAGAATGGCTTTGCCATCCAACATCATTACCTGATCGACAACTCCGGTTACCGGAATAATCCCGTCCTCTGTATTGACGAACGCGATTACCTGTTTGCCGATCAGTGTCGATGCCTGGGTGAGCTGCTGGAATGAGAGGAACTGGGTGAACGAGTCGTTCAGGTTGATCGACTGCTCCAGCGACGAAAACGACGCGAGCTGTCCCATGAAATCCTCGTTGCTCAGCGGATCGAGCGGGTCCTGGTTCGAAAGCTGCTTGACCAGAAGCAGGAGAAAATCCTCCTTGCCCAACTCCGTGTCCGGATTCCTCGACGGTGTCTGTGTCACCTGGGAATTAAGGATACTTGCTACTTCATTTGCGAGCATGATCTGCTCCTTTTACTAAATTAAAGACAATCAAAAACGTCCAAAGTGATATGTATCGTTACTTATCACGCAAGGACGCTGATGGTCGCGCCCTCCGGCAACCACTCGATTACCGGCACAGGTTCATCGAACTCGGGAAGCGAGTAACGGTCGTTATTGAATAACGAACCGTTGCCCTTGTCCTGGAGCGCTTCCTGCTCTCCGGCGTTACCCTCGGAACCAAGGTTCAGATGTAGATGCACCTCGGCTTTCGAAAGGGTAAGCCCTTCCGACTTCAGCGAGTCGATGAGCTTTGAAATGCCGGATTCGAGAGATTCCCGAACGAGCGGACTGACCGTGTGGAACTCGGCTCTTAAAACGCCGTTTTTGGCGCTTTCAAGCCGAACCACGAGTTCTCCTAGTTCGGGAGGATGTAAAACAAGCCTTGCTTCGCCGCGACCGTCCGCCGCGATTCGCATCATGACCTCCCTGACTCCCGTCATCAGCGCCTCGGCATCATTTGCCTGGACCGATCCGTTCGCCTGGGATGTCACTCCGCCCTGGACCTGCTCAAGCGCGCTTCTGATATCGAAGATCGCCTGCGCGGATCCGTTCACTGCGGCTGTGCTGAAGAGATTGACACCCGAATTCGCGGTTTGTGCCGTAATTACGGGTGCTTGAGTTTCCGCGATTACCTTCGGAGCTGTCTCCGTGATAATCGCGGGATGACTGGCGGGTCTGATGAAAGCCGAATTCCCGGCAGGTTCGGGATCCCTGAACACACTTTGATCCCTGGAATATTCCTGCCTGGATGAGGCCAAATCCGGACGCCATACCGGTTTGTCAGGTACAACCTGCCGGTTCTCATTTGTCTGAACGGATTCCGGACGGCCCGACCTGGTGTTGATTAATCGCGTCAGGTCGAGCGTGTCGGTCCATTCAGATCGTGGAGCCTGCAGGTTAGTAGGCTCTGACCTCTGTAGTTGGTCAGCCAAACTCATCTGAGCCTGCTGATCGGGACCGGAAATGACAGATGTTACCTGGGGAGGCTGTCGCAATACGATTACCGGAATATCCGGGGTCGAAATAGAGATCCTGACCCCGTCAGGTTTGGCATCGCCTTTGGACTGCGTCGAATCACCCGTAATACCGGGTTCCGGGACAGATTCACCGCCGGGTACTTTGACTTGAATCGGAATATCCGGGCTGACGTTAACAAGTGGCGTTGCCCTTACGACAGGCGGCAAAACCGGCTGTTCCCCAGTGTTGGCAACAGCCTGAACAACATCTCCGGCTGAAATCGGCATCGCCATTAAGTTTACAACCGTGTTGGAAATAAGGGATTCAATAAGCTGATGGAGCGTGGAACCCGGATTGATAGCGCCCGGTTGTCCAGTCGCAGTTGATTCCCCTCCGGAAACAGCCTGGCCCTCGATTGGGATATTACTCCCGGGCTGGGTTGTTTCCCCGGACTGTCCTTCCGATGATGGGGTGCTGCTATCGGATGGCTGATCATGGACCTTGCCGTCCCTGATATCGGCTTCCGACCCGGCTGCGTTGTTCTCGACCTTCGTCTTCGAATTGTCAGCCTTCGAGGCATGCTTCCTGGCCGCGACAGGGGTGGTTTTCGGACCGTTCTCAACACGTGAGAGGACCGTCTCGAATGATTCCCCCGACGACCTGCCGTTAACCGCGATCTCTCTCGAAACCCCGGTTCCCGGCTTAACCTCCAAGGGCGTAACACTGGTCGAAATGTCTAATCCCGCCAGGTTCGACATGCGCGGCATGTTTGGCATGCCCTGCATGTTTAGCATGTTTGGCATGCTTGAAATAAATGCTTGCATAGTAATTTTCTCACCTCCTTTTTATGCAGGATATCGGCGCGCACGCGCACGCCGACATCGCATCGCGAGATGCGACATAACTTTTCATCGGCCGGTTTATAAAAACATTAAGGGAGGAAATAAAAAAGTCGATTAAAAAAAACGCTCGCGACGTTCGGGGACTGGCGACGTTCGGGGACTGGCACACCGATTTCGCCTTACGACCATCTTCACTTTATCACATATCTTGACAGGCGAAATCGGGGTGCCTGTCACCGAACTAAAGCTATTCGTATGTCTTCAGTTTTTCTTTCCGGATTATCTTGACAGGCGAAATCGGGGTGCCTGTCACCGAACTGACCGCCCCTACAACTCGAATGGAGCCTCGTCCAGACTCGGATCGACCACAATATTGTCGACCACGTCCGACACATCTTTCGTGGTTTTGGCCAGTTCAAGCGCCCTGTCGCGTTGTTCTTCGGTCCTTACCTTCATGTGCACCGTCGCGACCGTATGCGACACCTCGACCGTTATTCCATAAGTCTGAGCGAACCACCGTAATTCCAGGTCGGACTCAATATTGGTCTGTACTACGGATTGTATAGCCCTGTCCCTGGCCTGGACACCCTCCTGCAAACCCGGAACACGGGTGCTCTCGCGGACCTTTTCATCCATTGCGGCAGTACAGGCCAAAGTTGATATCCCAACAACTACCAGAACGAAAATAGCGAGACAATGTTGAACTTTTAGCATATCGAGACCCTCCGTCCCGGACATAGTATTCCGATTTTATGAGACACCCGCCTGTCCGTTAAAGGTTCAGACGGTTTTTGAAAAGACAATAACGACACTACATGTAGTTTTCTATCTGGACCATGACAAAGGCGACCAGAAAAGCCAGGACCACCAAAAGTACGATCGTCAGAATCACGGTGAGAACCGTCGCCACAATCGCCTTGCCGATATCATACCGCCCGTGCTCTCTCATCAAAACCACGTGGAGGAACAGGAAATAAAGCGTTGTGATGAGAAATAAGATGTTACCGACGCCGCTGCCGCCCGCCTTTATCATGAAGAACCAGGCGCTGAGAATGGAAACGACGAATGCGTACGGCAGCGCGGAGAGCAGGTTCGAATAGCCGTGACCGGCCTTGTTCCCGGCGATCATGCTTCCAAGCTGCCCCCCGAGTCCCCAGAAGAACCAGAGGATGATATAGAAAAGCGGGACCGCCATCGCGACGCTCCGCGACTGGAACGCGAACTTGCGTATGTTCTCTATATTGCCTGCGATCGTGAAGTCCGATCCCATCTGGTCGAATACACTGTCAAGCTGCTCGTAAATCGAGCCTACCTGCGGATTTGCTGCAGGGTCGAGCCCGTTGAGCACCGTCCCCAGAACGGTTGGATTGTCGAGGTATTTCATAATGATCGCGGCGACAGCCATTCCGGTCATGGCTACGACAACCAGTCCGGGAACCCACTGCGCTTCACCGCAGAGGCGTTGGAATGTAAGCGAAGGAGCATGAATAGCCCCCCAGAGATTGACCCAGAATTCGGTCCCAAGCGCTATCAGGGCAACTAATATGACACCAAGGGTGATCCAGATTATCAGTGGAGTTGCCTCGTATCCGGCAATCAACTGATCTACCTGGGTAGTTGCGTCGAAATCCATTATTACTCCTCCAAACGGCTGCGCGGAACAAGCCGAATGCGACGATGCGGAAACCGGCACAGTATAGCAGAGTGACTCCCGCGGGTAAAGCGATTAATTCTTCTCCAAAAAAGCTTCGCCACTATACGTGTCATGGCCATACGTGTCATGGCCATACGTGTCACGGCCATACGTGTCATGGCCATCCTGGCCATGGAATTTCAGCGTCATCGGCATCCTGCCGATGCCCAAGCCAAACGCTGGCGAGCCCGTGACACTTTCTATATCAAACTACTGGGAGTTCTACCGTCATCATCGTGTCCTTCCCGACCTCGCTATCTATACGGATTCGTCCCTGATACCCTTATATGCTATAATTAATTGTCGTTTAATCGGTTAAATATGGCATTGTCAGTTCACTTCGCGGGAGGGCATGAATGAAATTTCTTAAACAAGCCGCTTTCATAATAATTTTTGCCTGTGGAGGCCTTGTAAATCCTGCGGCATCATTGAATGCCCAGGATGATTATGAACCCCCTGTTCCGATCTACATCACCACCCATGATGGAATTGCGTTGTCTGTGACTTTCGTAGCCTTTGATGCTGAGGGTTACCTTGATATCGAAAGTGAAAATTTCAGTATCTCGATCAATTTAGGTCAAAGTGACAATGCAAGTTTTACAATTAATAACACCGATTCATCGAATAACTGGGGACCAGGAGTAATTGAAATCACTAATGGGTGGGGCAGTCCGCCAGAGGATGAGGTCGTAGATGTTTCGATTCTGCCGGATCAACACAGGGGTTTATGGGAAAGGCTCCGAATTACATGCGGTGAATTGCTCGAAATCCAGGAGTTCTGGGATTTATTTTTAGACTTTGATGAGGATCAAATTAATTCTCTCAAATCCGACATGGAACTTATGAGAGATGGATATTTTTCGCCTGATTACACCGACTGGTTGGTAATGACTCAATACATAGTCAAAGGTTGGGGGGATGGTCGAGTTGCCAGGGGTTATCGCCTGGAAGGGCCGATTGAGCTGAATGTGTTTACCCCCAGCCCGTGGGGTGATGAGAATCCCGAAATCGAAATAAGAATGCTTTCAATGTCACCTCAGGGCGACTGGCGGATCCATATTGATCCTGTAACGGAGGTTTGTGGGATTACATGGTCTGGATGTTATGGCGAAGACCGAGACCCTACGGAAGAAGACTGGCCTGACATGATTGATCAAATACGTTCAGGGCTGGAGTTTTACAACAGAAGGGTCCCCGCACTTATAGAGGGAGGGGTGATCGATGAAAATGATGAACTTGGCCTCTTGATCGAGAAAAGCCTGTATGGGCTTTCGACCTTCCCGTTTGAAGCGGTTGACCCTGATCGCAATGATGAACTCTCACAGGAGGATGTTGATGAAATTCAATAGGCGCTGGATTTTCACGGCCTTAGTTTTTGTTTGTTTGCTGTTCTTAAAGCATGGGCTGGCTCTTGCGCAAACGTGCGGGCCGCCTCCTGAAACCAGCATTATTACGCTTTCAGACGGCACCGAGCTGGAAGAGACTCACTATTTCGGCGATAACTACACCGGTGTGAGTTTTGTTGGCGATGGATATTGTCTATATCTGTCCTGGTGGCCTGACCTTGAAGAGCAAATCACATTGGGCATTAATAATAATAATAGTGATTGGAATTATGATGAAGGGGTTATCTACGTTGAAAATAGCTGGACAATCGACCCTTCGAGAGTCGTTGTTGATCTGAGTGCCGTCCCGCCTGTTTACCGCGAACTCTGGGAGAACTTACAAACGTTGTGTGGAGTCCTTATTAACGAAGACGGGTTTTGGCAAATTTTCGATTCCGTTGACCGGGAACAGCTGGATAGAATTCGGTCGGTTATGGAAAAAATGCGTGACGGGTACTACGCGCCAGAGGTTTTTATACAGTTTTACACTATTAGGGCCGGTATCGAGAAGGATTTTCAAACTGGACAGCTCATGAGAAAATATTCGTTTGAGGGTCCGGAGGATTGGAGTGTGTCCACACCTGACTACGTGGGTACGGAAAATCCTGAACTTTTACTTGATATTTGGGCAGGGAACCCATCGAATATCTGGGAATTCCGTATTGACCCGGTTTCGGCAACTGTCCAAGCCTGGAAGTTGAATTCAAACCAGTCTGATAATCTGGATTTGGATGATTTTGATCCTGTTATCAAGCGTTTGTTGAAAGCCGTCGAGTTTTCTTTAGGCCAGGCTCCATCTCTCATTGAGGATGGAATCATTACTGAAGGTGAGGATTTTGTAAATTTATTGGAGAAAAGCGTGTATGGTTTGACTGAATATCCAATTGAAATAATTTATGAGGAATTCTGAGTTTGTTACATCGGCATCCCTGCCGATGCCCAAGGCAAACGCTGGAAGCGTTTGTAGCTGAAATTCCACGGGCTGGGAAGCCCGTGACACGTGCGAGCCCGCGACACCTTCTTTATCCAATTACCGGGAGTTCCACTGTCACCATCGTGCCCTTCCCGACCTCGCTGTCAATACGGATGCGTCCTCTGTGCTCCGACACAATGCTCTGCACTATCGCCAATCCCAATCCACTGCCCCCTCTCTTCGTTGTAAAATATGGGTTAAAACTCTGCTTGATCGCGGTACGGTCCATCCCGACGCCCTGATCGATTATGCGAACCTGCACCCATGTCGAATGGCCTGACCTTATCTCCCTGACCTTCACAGTAATTTTGCCATCACGTTTCGTGGCCGACTCGCTGTCCGACATCGCCTCGACCGCGTTCTTGATCAGATTCATAAACACACGGCTCATAGCGTCGCGGTCGAGCTTCACGTCGGGAAGGTCGTCCGGGCAGTCGAATTCGATCTTCACCCCGATCTCCGGCTTGTCGTAGAGCGCGACCGATCCCCGTACGATGTCCCCGATTCCGCCCGGCACCAGCACCGGCTTCGGCATCCTCGCGAAGTTGGAAAATTCGTCCGCGAGCGTCTTGAGGCGGTCGACCTCCTCCAGAATTGTCTCGCTCGTCTCCTCCAGCGTGGCCTCGAACGACTTCGGATTCCCTTTGTACACGCGCTGAAGATTCTGGATCGACAATTTTATCGGCGAGAGCGGATTTTTGATCTCGTGCGCCAGACGTCGTGCGACCTCCCGCCACGCCGATAATTTTTCCGCCTCGACCAATCTTCTCGTGTTCGTGTCGAGCTCGTCCGCCATTTGGTTGAACGACCGCACCAGGTCCTCGACCTCGTCCCTCGAATGAACCTCGACTCGTCCGGTCATCTCCCCGGACGCGAGCGCGGTGACCGCTGTCTTCAAGCGTTCGATCGGAAATGTGATCGATTTCGCGACGAGGAACGCGAGCAGTATCGCGACAAGTCCGCCCGCGGCGAGTTCGAGCAGGATCGAACCCAGAAGCGCGCGCCTGCGGTTGATCAGGTCCGATTTCGGTATCAGGAGATGGAGAGTGGCCACTTCCGACGAGCTTTCCGGCTCCGAACCGGGAAACGCGAGTGCCGCTATCTGATAAATTTTACCTTCGAGAGTTATTTCCCGGTCCCCGCTTATGAGAGCCTGGAGAACGGCAGGGTCGAGTGTGTCTGTCGGACCGAGCCAACTCGCGACAGGCTTTACATCAGGCGCCACCGCGACAATCTCGGCATTTGCGAGATTCGCCGAGCGCGTGATGAAATCCGTGTCGATCCTCTCCGCGCCCCAGAGCACTCCCAGAACCTGGTCGCGTTCGAGAAATCGGTCGTATCGCGTGACAGGGAGAAATACTTCCGCGACAAATTCCCGCTCAGCGGAAATCGTCTCGACATCCACCGCCCGGACCGTCTCTCCATTCAGCGCGCGTGACAGTCGCTCGTTAACCACTCCGCCGGGATTGAGCATATTATCGTCGAACGCTTTATCGTCATGCCCCGCCGCGAGAAGGATGCCGTCCGGCGACACCAGCCATAAAAATTCTACCGCTGAAATATTGCGAAGCTCCGCCACGCGCGCGATAAGCTCGTCCTGTGGGGCGCGTTCCTCGAGGCGGTCGATCAGGCTGTTTCGGAAGTCGAAATTTTCTTCCATTCCGCCAAGGCGTCGCTCAAGCTCATCGAGGAGGAGGTTTACTTCAAGCCCGATACCCCCCGCGACAGTGGCCTCGCGGTCCTGGACAAGTGCGGCGAAGCTCTGGTCAAATTCTTTCGCCGCACTCACGCCGAGAAATGTGACAAGTCCGACGATTGTCACTAAAAAAGTGAGAGCAAGTTTTGTGAAAATGCTTATGCGCATATCACTGTCCGCCTGATCCTGTCGTAAACGCCCTCCAGAATAATGTGCCGGGAAATACTTTATCAGAAACGAGCTCTATTTCGGGTCCCGGCGCGAAGAAAATATTATATTTTACCAGCGGGACGATCAGGTCCGCGTTTTGCAGCGCGGAGCCAAGAATGTTCAAGTCGGCATTGGGATCGAGATTTCTTACCGACCTCAAAATGGCCCGATCCTCGGCTGAAAGCGCGAGTCCGGCGATGTCCCACCAGCCGTTGCGATCATAAAGCGCCAGACATTGCGGAAGCGTGCCCTCGCTGCCATCTATCAGCCTCAGCGAAAGAATGATGATGTCCGCGTTCATCGACAATTTTAACGGTCCTGAATCCTGCACTAGGTCCACCGGCACTCCAAGGCTTTCGAAATTCGCCCTGAGACGTCCGGCGGTGGCTTTCGCTGCTGGATCGTCCGGAACCAGCACGTTCAACCTGCTTTTGCGGTCGCTTATCGAGGAGAAAAGATCCCTTGCGGTGTTCAGCGATTCGTTCAGTTCTCCCGGTTGAGGCGCTGTGCCGTTGAAATCGATCGCCGCCGTGGAACCTTCCCCAAGGACAACCTGCGCGAGGCTCTCTCGATTGGCCGCCATCGCGTACGCCCTGCGCTCATCCGGATTTGGAATGCTCACCGGATTGAAAACCAAAATTATCAGGCCGCTTCCGACTGTCGCGACACGGTCGGGTTCGGCGCGTGACGAGCCGGTGTAACGGCTTAACTCTCCGGATGTCAGAAGCAGGCCGTCGAGGCTCCCTCTTCCGAAATCCAGCACGCTTTCTTCCGCCGACGGGTAGGCTATGACGGTGAACTCGTCGATGTATGGCCGTCCCGCATAATGGTAATTCATCGCGGTGAACCTGTGACGCTGATCTGACGGTCGCCAGCGAATAAATGGTCCCGCTCCATTGCCGCCATCGACATTGTTGCTGAAATCGAGTCGCAGCGCAGGTGATTTTAACGCTCTGAGGACTGTTTCTCTCCCGACATCGGATACCAGCTTCAGATCCAGCGTGTACTCGTCGACAACCTCGAAATTGCCGAACGCGTCCTCTGTGCCCATGCCTTTGATAAACCTGAGCGCCCAGAGAGCGTCCCAGCGCTGTTCGCTGAGAGACATCCACTTCCCTGCGATGCTGTCGGCAAAAATATTGATGCCCTCGTCCCCGGACAGAACTACGCCGGGCGCGATCCGAAGCCTTAATCGTTCAGGATCGCGCTGCTCCCATGACGCGAAACCGCTCCCGGCATCCAATGGAATCACAGACGACACATGCTCATCTATCAATATAGAATTAAGGGGAGTCACGGGTCCGCTGGTGGTGTCCGCGAGTTCCGAAAGGCTCAGTCCCACTGTGAACGAGCCGCTGTGATGGATATAGCCCATGCCGTCCGCGCGGACACAAGTCAGAATAACCAACAACGTTAGACCGATGGTTACAAAGCTTCGTAATTTCCGTGTCGCGCGCATCATCAGTAGTAAATTTTGATCCCGTCCTCCTCGAGCACGGCGATGATTATCTCGGCTTTCCTGTCGCTGTCGATATCTCCCGTTGTAATGTCTACGATAGGACCCTTCGATATCGGAAAAACCGCGAGTGGATTTTCTGTCCTCAGATCGAATATTGTCAGCGTGTCGGACGTTATTCCGGTCGATGTCGCGAGCACGGCGGGATTTTTACCGACCATCGCGACATCGACCGGGCTTCCCCATGTCCCGCTTAGGAAATGCCCGTCGGATTCGCCGGTCTGATAATATAGCCTTCCCGATAAATCGGACATCACCAGGTCCGGGAGCGAGGCCGTTTCAGACGGCACAACAGCGATATCGGTTATCGAATTTGACGACCTGAGCGCGGTGGTTTCCTGATCCGAAAATGGATAAACCCATTTTAACAGCCCGTTATCGAGGCTCGCGGACGTGAGCTTCCAGGGAGCCGTCAAAATCCCGCCGGTCCTTGAATCGGCGGCGCGCGGTGGATTCTCCAGGAATTCCAGATGCTCCCATCTGTCGCTGCTGAAATCCCAGACCTCCCCATACTCGCCGCCGGGAGGAGCCAGGCAGACCTCGTCCTGACCATCGTTGTCGAAATCCGAAAGCACCAGCGAGCCCGCGTCCTCGCGATGACGTACCGGCCCGGGCGGGATCGAAATATTCAACGATGTAAGGAGCCTCGGTTCGGAAGTGGTCAGGTCATAAACCCAGAGACTTCGTCCATCGAGTATCGCAAGCTCGTCCGCGGGACTCGGCACGATATTTCCGCACGCGATTTTTACCGACCGCCGTCCGGGAGGCGCGAGCGAGTTCACGAACGGAAAGGTTGTGTCGGCAAGATAAACCGAATCAAGCATCAACTGCTCGGGCGGACGTTCGCCAGTGGTCGGATCGATAGTCAGCGTCCCATAAATTTCTCCCCCGGGATCTGTCAATGTCGCCCGAATAATGGTGCCCTCGAAATCGGGCATGATTATGAGGCGCCACGCGGGTTCGTCCGGCGGTCCGAGAATGGGTTTTATGTTGCGCCGGACGCTGAGAAGCCCGTAGACCGCCTGAAGCAGACGGTCAAGATCGTCTCCGATATAACCTTCCGATATGTCCGACACTAATGCCACCGACGGGGGCGTGTGTATAAGCCTCGCGAAATAAAGCGTGGTGACCTTGTTGATGTCGAGCCCGGAGCGGGGTCCTGCGAAGCTGTAATCGGTGCGGGTCCACGCCACCTGAACCTGTCCGAGAATCTCCTCAGGACCGCCCGAATGCGGAGAGCGGTAAATTTCAAAAACCTGCCCCACCGCGACCCCATCCTCGCTCCCTGCATCTATGAAGCACCCGTCCTCCCTTGTCGACAGGATGCGCGTGTCGATATCGAGCACATCCGCCATGATATGGTCAAGCGTCCATTCCGTAAGAGACGATGCTGTCGCGGAAACATCCCACTCGACCGCCGTCTGCGCGTCCGCGGATATCGACAGTGCGAGAAGAAGGACCAGAATGACCGTAATTTTCATCAGGGGATGATTATATCAATTATTTGGAAGTTAGACCTTATAACCGTGCCGGTGACCCAGTGAATTTTTGAGCGATCAGATTTTGATAAGCTTTTTCGTAAGCTTATCTATTTCAAGTAACTCGTCATGTATTAAATTCCTTATCTTGGCTCGAATTCTTCCTACTGGTTTTACTTCGGCTTGGTCTTTTTCAGAGAGCCAGAATGTCACCTTTCTCGAGCATACGTCTCCCATAGAAGCAATTATTTTATGGGTTTTATTATCAGGTTCAAACTTGGGGATTGGTAATTCTAATATTTTTTTATGTATATCTCTGGGGCCCCAAGCACCTCTTGATTGCATTGGTTTTAGTATTTTATCCAAGCTTGGAGAATTTAGCAGGGTTGCAAGAAATAATCCTTCCATTCGGTTGGATGTTTCCATGTAATAAGTTTTTGTGTCAGCAACAAAACCAGCAGCAGGAATTTCTTGATTCCCAACTTTGAATTGCAATGCAGTTTGTTTGACGACATTAGCACAAAGGTAAGTTCCGGACGTATTGTAAATAACTCTATACTTTGCGTTAGGATTTTGCCTAGTTAATTTATTATTGTAGTTAAGCCATTCAATCAGGCTAGCATCAGATGCCTTTGCTCCCCTGATATCTTTCCAGATTTTCTCAGCATTTCTCAGCCATTCAGCCAATCCTGAAAATCCTTCATTTTTAGCTTTTGAAGAATCAATGATTTCATAGTGGTCCAATTTAGGAATAATCGGGAGGACGACAACCTGAAAAGCAAGGCAGCAAAATGGAACGAGAGAAGATGAAGTAAGAGTTGCATAAAGAAAGTCACTCTCAACCGTTCCTCTAAAATCAATGCTTTTATAAGGTCCTTTAGCGATTTTTTTTGCTGATTGAGATGTTTGCAGGCGGGGTTTTGTAGTGTTGATTCCTAAATGTGTTTCGATAATATCAACATACCAAAATGACCGGGGAACAATAGAGGCTCCCTGATAAAACTTATCCTTGTAATAACTTCCTTGCATGCTGGATTTTTGCTTTGAGGTTCCCCAGTATGATCTTTTCCCATGTTTGTGGAGCCAGTACTTTACATCGTTAATCTTTAAAATTTCGTTCGCTTCAGCAAGATTCGAATTTTTTCGCTCCAGGGAACCACTTAGTTCAATCCCGTCGACGGGGTACTTTGTTTCTTCTCGTCGTTTCTTCTCAGCGATTATAACGCAACTTGGGACATTAAAAAGCGGTTCAACCTTGTCGCAGTCCCAAATGCTTCTAAGTTTTAACTCGTGCCCTGGATTATTGACCAGAACAAATTCTCCTTTTCGGAGGCGGTCATGTTCATCTCCACTGAAAACGCTACGGGGCAGGACGAAGCCAATTAAACCGTCAGTTTTAAGGTAAATATCAGCCGTCCTTGCGAAAAACAATGTGGCAATATCCATGTGAGTAGCAAGGTGCCCGGACGATTTGTGGAGCCTGTATTCATTGACCATCTGATGACGAACGAACCGCTGATAACTTGGGTCCATAAACCGGAATGAAAGCCATGGAGGATTGCCAATAATGAAATCGAACTTGTTTTTTAAGAATAAAGGCTTGTAGAAATTTTTTAGGATGTAAGCCCAAATGCTGTCCCTATTATTCCTGATGAGCTCTCGCATGATTGATGCAATTCTGTAAAGGTCTGTTATTAGTGAGTCATTATTGATCGCCTCAGGATAAGCATTCCCGATAAATCTCTCGAAAGTTGTCTTGGTTATAGTAGCCTCATCCTTATAATCAACCGCAAAATCACGGCACACTTCGATGGCTTGATCATAAACACCAGGATCACGTAGAACTTGACTGGGTATATTGATTTCTCTGTCGTCGATGTTTATTGTGAAGTAACCAGCGGGGAAACCCAAGCCGGTTTGCCCAGAATTTTCTCTCGATGTGAATTTTGCTTCTGGCGGTTTCAGGGCATCAGCTAAATGGATAGGGATAGAGATCCTTTTTTTTCCTCTTTTTGAGAGTAATTCTCCAAGCGCTAAAATGAAGTTGGTTTTCGCGATAATTACAGCTAGAGGATGTACGTCGATTCCGCATGTCGTGTCGAGAATCTTACTTAGAGTCTCCTTGGAATCTCCCAACCTCTTTCTTTTTTCCCGAATCGCTAGGTACAAGAAAGTACCGGAGCCACAGGAAGGGTCAAGAACATTCCCTTCGGGATTAATATCCATAAAGTAATTTATAAGCTTATGAGCCAACCAATCAGGTGTGTAAAACTCACCCAAGTCATGTCTGGTTGCCGGATCGACCAATTCCTGATAAAGCGATTTGAGGACATCCTCGGACAGCTTCGACAAATCATAATTTTGAAATAAACCATGAAGCCTTTTGATGGTTGTTCTGCCTATGTTAAGCGCTTGAGGTCGTGCAATCCATGAAAAGAAATCCTCTTCAATAAAATTTTCAATGCCCTGTTCTTTGAATACCCGGCCTTCTAAAAGACTTTGGATGGTTCTGTCGTCGGTCTGTATATTTCCTTTGTTCAACCTGATCCAAGCCATTAATTTCGCCAGCGTTGCCAGATAAGTATGGCGGATAAATAAGTCATCACTCCCAATCGCGCTTCCATAAACGATCTTGAGGTATTTCTCCCAGTTTTCAAATGCGACTGAGAAAACATCTGCAGATTTTAGTTCCATCCAAACAGTCATCAAGTCCTTACTGATGCTTAAAAATGCGTGGCTACAAAGGCCGAAATCCGAGACAATATTTTCACTTGTCGGGTCGATGCGGTGTTTCCGCATGAAATACCGGTCCAGCCATAAGTAAATGTCATCTGGGTTAAGCACGGCCCAATCGCATTCTTCTATTTTTTCAAGTCTTACATCCTGAGGTTCGATATGTAATTGGGTTTCATCTGCAATAGAAGGTGAGAATACCTGGAAGCGGACACCATCGGTGGCAATGCAAATATAAGGTCTTCTATCAACCGGATCTTCGTTGGTCCAACAAATCGCTGTGTATCGCTCTAATTGCTCTTTTGCCAGGCCCAGGTTTTTGGGGATTGCGTGCTCGAATTCCACAATCAAATTTCCGAACAGATTGTCTGGTTCTCCTCTTAGTATTGTGTCTTTTTTCCTTGTCCGAATGTATTTATCCAAACCGCTAACATAATCCTCTATGAATCCTGGCTCCAAACCAAATAAGTCCTTCATTAGCATCGAAAAGCGGTGCGACCTGGCAGTTTCACCGGGCTGCGGCTCGATTTGTTCTAGGTATTCGGTTATTACTGTCGCTCGCTCGTTTAATTCCTTTTTTTTAACCATTTTCAATAACTCCTATTAATTACTACTAATCCTACCAGTAACAGATGGATTTGAATATGTTCTTTCTCCGTTTTCATCACTAAATCCAGGTATCAACCTTGCCGTTCGTTCCCTTCCCCCTTTAATCCCATGCTCTCCTCACGCCCTCGATTCTTTTCTCTCTACCACGCAGCATGATTCGGTTACCTCGCGCGATTTCAACAGCGCCAGGAGGTCTTCCGCGATATCGATTACCTCCGCAGCGTGCGATATCGCACGCCTCGACGATAAAATTACCGCAAGCGATATCGTCACGATCGGACATTCGCTCTCGACTCCGCGACGGTCCGTGTAAAATACGGAACCACGTTGAAGATCGTTCAAATTGTAAAATCCCGCGATCATCTCGTCGAATAAATTCACAATTTCCTCGGCGATCGCCTGCGCCAGTTTTTCGCTTGTTATCAGCGCGAAATCGTCGCTACCCAGATGCGCGATGAAATTCTGCGGATGCGGGTGTGAATCGAGAACGCTCGTCATCAATTCCCCGACCGCTATCAGCATCTGATCGCCCTTCGTATACGAATATGCCTTATTGTAGCTCTTGAACTGGTTCAGGTCGGCGAAAATAACGCCGAATCTTTCGCCGGTGGTAATTCGCCCGCGAAGCTCGTCCTCGAACGCCGGCGTACCTGGAAGCCCCGTTGTCGGATTGCGGTCGCGCGACCTCCTTTTGCCCGCCAGAAGGTCCTTTACCTTGTTGACCAGAAGCGCCGGGTCCAGGTCGACATCGTCACCGTGCAGGGGAACAATGAGATATTCGATCCCCTCAGGAATATCGACCTCGTCCCCGACCAGCAGCAGGATATTCCCGGCGCCGTACGATTCATTCTCGGTCTGCTTTATGCCGTTGTAGCCGTCGATGTCCGCGACCAGCAGCCCGCTTCCGCCTGTGGAGCCCTCGCGGATCGGTATGCCTTCGAGACGCAGGGCGATTTCAACCATGTCGGCAAGCGTTTCGTCCCTGATCTCTAGCACAACATCCTTCAGAGCCTTGCCTCCGGGATGTTTGGAATTTTGTCCAGGAGCCTTTGAAGTCATGAAACCTCCTCCAGAATCCTGACAGCATTTAGTTCACCGCGATCCTCGTCGACCCATAGGTGGTCGGACTGGTGCCGCATCAACAGGAACCCGCGTCCCTTATCTTCCAGTATCGTGCCGGGCTTAAGCTGCGTGTCCGCGACACGCTCGTTGAGGTTTCCGCCCTCATCCCGGACGCGTACGTGCGCATGAAGCCGCGTCACATTTATTTTTACTTCGATTTTCGCCGCCAGGTCGCCGTTGTTGCCGTGCTCGAAGGCGTTTTTTACCGCTTCGTCGATTAAAGGCCTGATTGCGCTGAAATCGCGGGTGGAGATTTCCCTGACCCTGAGCCACGCGAGCGCGTTGGAAATAAGCGCGTCCTTATCTACTCCGGGAAGGGATTCGGTGTAGTCCGGGATCGGGTCGAATCCGATCACGATCAGAGTCCAGTCGTCGCGAGCGAGATCGTCGGCTCCGAATTCCCCCAGGTCCGCCAGAATATGTTCGTAAAGCGCCCTCGCCGGAAAATCATATGCGGATTTGAGACACGACATCAGGCCTTCCTCGCCCCACACCCGACCCGTCTCGTTTCTTATTCCGAGCAGACCGTCCGATGCCCAGACAATCCTGTCCCCGGCATCGAATTTAAACTCCTGCTCGACCACACCAGCGTCCGGGAAAATCCCGACCGGTATTCCGTCCGGGTTGATTTTCATGACCGTTCCGTCTGCCGCAATATGAAATATCCCCGGAGCGCCCGCACGGGAGAATCGACCGATCTTTTCGACCTGATCAAGATGGAGTCCGAGCAGCGTGGCGAATATTCCCGGAGTTGTCTGTGATTCTATTTCGTGCAAACGGGAATTGATGTCCGACAATGTTGACGCCGTCTCCCTCGAGTCTGGCGGGATCTCAGTCAAAAGCTGGCGGATGAACATCATCGACCATGCCACCGACGCGCCCCGTCCCGCGATATCGGAAGCCCATACGTTCAGCGAGCAGTTATCATGTTTTCGAACGACAAGCACATCGCCGGCAAGCTCACCGGCAGGCTGGAGATGTCCCCAGAACACGATGTCCCCGGACCTCACATACCTCGGTGTCATATTTAATTGAAGGATTCTTGCGCGAATTTGCTCAGCCTCGGCAATCGATTCGAGTCTCAGGCTGCGTTCATAGTCCCTTGACGTTGCCAGCGCATCCGCCGCGGTCCGCGCGAATACCGCAAGAATATCTTCCGATTCCCGATTGCAGAGAAATATATCCGGGCAGATAAACAGGCATACTCCCTGCGGTCCCGACATGGTCTCCAGGGGCATGATTCCAAGAGCTTCCCGCTCGGATGGTTCCATTCCGGGAGGACCGCTGCGTCCCGCAAGGACCTGGGCGAGCTTTTCGGAATCCAGAAGGGCGGTCTTATTGCCCTTTATCGGGACTCTTATCAGCGACGGGAGTTTTTTCAGGGCCTGCCACTCTTTGATTGCGTCCTTCGACATCTCACGCCAGGCCGTTATCGACGGATTTAATGAACCCGATGAATTCAGCAGCAACACCGCGGACCGCGCGCCTGTAAGATCAACAAGATAATCGAGGACAGTCTCGGCCGTATCGCGCAACGCTGTCCCGTATGACGTGTCCCTGCTCAGCGATAGGATGTCTCTGATATAGCGGTTTACATTGGCGAGTTTGTCCCGTCCCGCGACCCGGTCGAGCGCGAGTCCGCATTCCGCCGCCGCAACCCGGCTGAGTGAGAGCTCCAGGGTTCCGGGACTTTCGGAGCTGACAACCATAAGAATCAGGATGCCTTCGGCCTCGGCGGGCCTGACCGGCACCGCGCATCCGGTGAGGGTTCCCTTGATCTCAATTCCCAGGAGGCTCTTGAAGTCGGGAGTCAATTCGGTGTCGGGAATCCATCGGACCTCGCCGATGTTGAAAACCTCGGTCAGACGAGCCGGGACAATGTTGTCGAGAACCGCTGTCGGAATTTCCTCGCCCATGACTTCGATCGATCTGATTCTGAGGCCGTCTTCAGAGTCATTCCAGATCGTGATCGCGACAATGTTTTCGAAAAGCCCGCTCATCACATCCGGAAGGCCGTTCAGAATTTCGTCACGGCTGTCGGCGCGGTTGAGGTGGGCGGTGAGGTCGAGGATCGAGTCGAAATGACTTAGAATATATGCGGTATGTGTCGATTCCCTGTTGATTATCTCCTCGAAAACTTCGAGATATATAGCGAGAGCCTGCGCGCGGTATTCCGACGTGAAAAACTCGCTTATGGCAAAGAGAAATTCATCGGATTCCGTGCTGTCGGGCTCGATTTCGAGATGCGGGAGAATAAACTGCGGGAATGCTTCCTGAAGAGCGATAAGGTCGGCATAGCTTAACGCGGATGTGATCCAGTCGTGAAAGAGACGTCTCAGGACATTCTCCATCGCTGTGAGGTCGGCGCCTTCGAGCAGATTCGCGACGATCTCGAACCCGAGCCTCGCGCGGTTTACCTTCTCGTCTTCAGATTCGTCTGTTTCGGGAACAAGCTCGTTCGCCCGGACAAATGTCACAAAGCGGTCGGCGAACTCATCCAGCTCGCGGCGAATGGCTTCGGCAAGCCTGAAACGCACTCTCGAGTGCATTAATCACCCCACGAAATTAACGTTTGCTCCCCTGTCTCAGGAATTGAATTAAATAGAAACGCCCGGACTAACCATATTCAACCGTTGCGCGGACAATGCTGTCGGTCTGTGCGTCGGGAATTGGTCCATCGTTCGTATAATTAACGGTAAGCGACAGGTTGACATCGATTCCATCGACAATCTGACCGTACACCGTGTAGTTGCCGTCGAGGAAATTCGCGCTTGTGTCGGTGTGTACAAAGTAGAACTGACTTCCGGAAGATCGCTTTTCAGGATTGACTTCCTGTCCGGTTGCCGGATCGACACCGCCTGTCCGCGCTGCCGCCATGCTGCCCTGAACGTGCGGAAGGCCAATCTCCGCCGGTAATGTGTAATCGGGAGTGGGACCGCCCTCGCCCGTGCCAAGAGGGTCGCCGCCCTGGCTCATGAAATTGCTCATTACGCGATGGAATTTAAGACCATCGTAAAATCCGTCCTGAACAAGCTTCACAAGGTTTGCCGAGTGGAGCGGCGCTTGATCGGGAAAAAGTGTAATTTTAATGATGCCCTTTGTCGTTTCGAAAACGACACGCGCATGCCTGAGCGTCTCCACATCCTCAGGCTTGATGGAATCCGGAGGCCATGTCGTGTAGCCGGAGAAGTAATTATCCGGGAATGTCTGGTTGGAGGATGTTACCCCGGTTTCGCCGTCTCCTTCCGACGGCTCCATGTCCTCGCCAATCAGCCCCTCTCCGGGGGCGCCTGAGAGCGATTCGGTGCTGACAGGGCTCTGATTTTCAATTTCGGATTCACCTTCGATTGGTGTCACCTGATCGGCATCGGATTTGGGCTCGTCCTCCTTGGGATTCTGGGGCGGTGGGGTACACGCGCCCAGCACCCAGAGCAGGACTCCTGCCAGAAGTATGTAAATAATCAGCGATCTCTTCATGTTCTTTTCCTCACATGCGTCTGAGATATATATCAGCCGGGTATTATAGCAGGTTAGCGAACTAATTCCCATTTTTTCGGGAATGAAAATATCATGGAAAATTTCGGCGGGAATCCTGAAAGGCAGGTTCAGGTTAATCAAAAGAAACTTTTCTCCGGCTGTGAAATAAAGCCGCATTAAATTTTCTTAATGGAAATTAACAACCTTATGTGTGATAAAATATGCTTTTATCCTTATGGAAAGGAGGCAACATCCATGAGAGCGATTAATTCCATTAAACGAGGGTTGTTTCTAAAAACTGCCTTCAAATTCGTCTTAGTTCTTTCGTGCTTGCTTTGTGCACCTCTTGGATTAGCCCAGACATCAACGGATACCCAGAATCCCGGTCATTTGGTCGTGAGCTTTATCGATGTTGGACAGGGCGACTCTATCCTGGTTGAATTCCCCAACGATGAGGTCATGCTGGTTGATGCGGGTCCAACGGAAATGGGACAAACGGTTGTCCGGTATCTCCGCTCACGGGAGATTGACAATATTGACATTCTTGTCGCTACCCATCCGCATGATGACCATATTGGAGGAATGCTTGATGTACTTGGGGCTTTCTCGATTGGCAAGGTTTGGGATAGCGGTTATAATCATGGGTCTCAAGCGCAGGAAAACTTTCTAGCGCTAATACAGTCCAAGGGCATTCAATTTGGTACTCCGAGGGCTGGGTTCTTCCAGGAAATTGGTGACGCTAGGATTGAAATACTAGCACCTGGAGAATTTCTGCTCTCCGGTACCGATAGTGATCCGAACAACAACAGTATCGTGATGCTGGTTACATATGGGGGAATCAGTTTCCTGTTAACTGGTGACATGCAGGGTGAGGAACGTCAGACTAGAGACTCTTGGCCTGAATGTACAGTCCTGAAGGTTGCACATCATGGTTCTGCTAATGGTACAGATGCCAATTTCCTCACAGCTGTTTCACCGGAAGTTGCTGTGGTGTCATACGGGCTAGATAATTCTTATGGACATCCAGCCCAAGAAACGCGAAACCTCCTTCGGCAAAATGGCTGTGCTGTGAAATCAACCGCGTCGAACGGGACAATAACCATTTCAACCGATGGTAAAACATTTGAAATAACAACAACTCGTGGTCCCGCGGTAACAACAACGGTGGCTCCAACCCCTCCGACTTCCAGCGGTGGTGGGTCTGGCAATTACATCGGTAACCGAAACTCACATATTTTCCATAGACCTTCGTGTTCATACTTACCCAATTTGGAGAACAGAATTTACTTTAGTACCCGGGAAAGTGCTATAGCAGCCGGATATCAGCCATGTCAAAGGTGCAATCCATGAGAGCGTTTATAGACCAGATTAACGAGGGGAAAGCCCTGCTACTGCTTGGGGACGATGAATCGGTAAAGGTCACTGTGCCAGTTGAGTGGCTGCCTGAAGGCGTTAGGGAAGGTCAGGCAATGCATCTCGCATTCAGTCTTGACTTTGAGGCTACAGAAAAAGCCAAAGCAAGAGTGCAATCATTGCTGGACAAGTTAGGCAATCAGCCGTGACATCGCTGAGGCGTGGCTTAGTAACATATTTATTAACACCATTCTAAGAGGTGTAACTATGAAAAATATGCTGAGCACAATCTCCAGAGCAGGCTTGATTGCGATAACTTCAATCCTTCTATTCGCAATTCTCGCCGTACCCGCATTCGCGCAGGATATTCCTGGCAGGGATAAGGCAGGCATGGTTTTTGTCATCCTGCTTATACTGGCGATCCCCGAAATCCTGGCGATGTCGGCGCTCAGAGGATTGCCTCCAGGTAGGGCTTCATGACCTTTTCAACGCGGCAGATGCGGGCGTATCGGAGGATTTCGTCCACTTTTAACGGCTTACGTTCCCTATAAAGCTTGAGAGCTTCCACCGCGACATCTTGGCCAATTTTGTTCCGAAACTTGAAACAGTCGGCAAGGGTTTTTTCCGGCGAGTAAATTCTCACATCGATTCCGTCGATATTGTGTGTCTCAATGCCCTCGTGAAACGCTCTTCCGGTAAACCAGTAGACCTTGAGCGGAGGGAACTCGATTCGCGGTATTTCTCCGATTCCTCTTTCAAGTGCAATGCCAACCTCATGGGGGATCTGCGATGTTAAACTGTGAAATGCAAGTGCTGAAATGAGGCAAACTACTCCGTTCTTAACTTTTGCTCCGACGATTGCCAGGTCAGGTTCCTTAAGTGGAGGCATGTCAGGGAGGCGGAAAAGCCCTCTGCTTACCTGTATTAGAAGCCCTTGATCACGCATAGCATAAAGCGTTCTTGGAAATACTCCGCATGCCAGCGCAGCTTTTCTACGCATAATGCCTTTATGCTTCTTAAAAACCGCATACGCCTCATCAAATTTTGCTGTTCCCGTTTTCATAACGCACTAAAGTGTACTGATTTACCTGCATTTGTCAATAAGTGTAGGTAAATTAGTACACTTTTTTTCAAACGAAGGAATGGTTGTTATTATTTTGCACTAATGTTGATTTTTGCGGATAAATCTGGTGTTTTTAGATTAGCTGACATGTGGCGAAGTATAAAAATGTCCGTAGTTGTTAACAAATACGGACATTTTTATACCCCAATAAAGATGCCTGGTAAAACATTAATCCCATCCAAGCCTGTCAGTTCATGCATTCCCAGGAGGCAGTTCCTCCACCTGTTCCACTTCATACCCGACCGGCAGCACCGACCTTGTCTGCGTATCCACCGGTTCGAGCGATACAATATCCTCCGCCCCGGTCGCGCCAAGCTCCTTGAATTTCCGCGCCGTTACCAGAACGCGCCTCTCAAGCGACCCCACTGCCTTGTTATACGAATCGACACTCTTATCCAGGTTCTTCCCGAGGTCGTTGAAATAGCCGACCATCGTCGAAATACGCTCGTATAACTGCTTCCCAAGCTCGCTTATCTTCTGCGCGTTCTCTGTAAGGGCCTCCTGACGCCACCCGTACGCGACCGCCTTCAGTAGCGCGACCAGCGTTGTCGGAGTCGCCAGAATCACCTTTTGACGGAACGCGTTTTCGAGTAGTTCCGGCTGCTCCTGAAGCGCCGCCCCGAGAAATTGTTCTCCCGGAAGAAAAAGCACTACGAATTCCGGAGCCTCCGCGAACTGGTCCCAGTATTCTTTCTTGCTCAACTCCGCGACCCGGTCCTTCACCTGACGCGCGTGATCGTTCAGCTTGATTTTGCATATATCCTCATCAGTGGCTTCAACCGCCTCCAGATACGCCACAAGGGGTGTCTTGGCGTCGACAACTATCCGACGTCCCGACGGCAGATTCACGATCATATCGGGCTGAAGGCGCGATTTTCCAGTCGAGACGCTCTCCTGCTCGACAAAATCGACATGCTCGACCATCCCGGCAAGTTCGACAACGCGTTTCAAAGTCAACTCGCCCCAGTTACCGCGAGTCTTCGGCGCCGAGAGAGCGTGCACGAGTTTCCCAGTCTCGTCCTTGAGGTTCTTCTCCGATTCGAGCAGCGATTTGACCTGATCCTGCAGGCTCGTGAACTGACCGGTATGCTCTTTGTTCATGTCCTGAACGAGCTTCTGGTACTTTTCGAGGCTTTCACGCATCGGCTTCACCATGTTGTCGATCGCTTCCTGACGTTTCGACAAATCGCCCTTAGCCTCGGTCTGGAATGTCTCGAGCGTGCTTTTCGCCAGCTTGATAAATTCACCGCTGTTCGATTTCAGAGCGTCGATCGATAATGCCTTGAATGTCTCTTCCAGCTTCTCTCGCGCTTCATCCAGAAGCTTCTTCTTTTCCTCGAACGATTCGCGCTCTTTCTTTATTGTCTCATCGAGTGTTGCCTTATCCTTTACCAGGGTATTATAAACAGCCTGCAGTTCTTTGAATTCTTTACCGAGCTTGTCGAATTCCAGCGCACGCGTTTCCGCAGACGATCTCCGGTCGCTTTCGAGGCGCAGCGAGTCCGTAAGCTCGTCGATACGTCCGTTCATGAGATTGATGCGCTCGTTAAGTCCCCGTGTTTCTTCCTCTTTTGCCTCGAGCTTGCCCTGCGTCATAGCCGACCTCGATCTCGCAAACGCGAGCCCGATCGCATAGCCTCCGAGAGCTCCAAGAACGAGTCCGATGATGATATAGATTGCGGTATCCATAGTCCTGCTCCCTTCTAAGATATACTAAGAATAGCATAAATACCCGCATGCTGTTTCCATCCTCCTGAAATAAACGTGTTATAATCCCGCCCGTACGAATACACAACCGGTGAACGAAAACCGACTCAAATATTCACTCCTCATCTCTCTATTATGGATAATCATCCTCGCGACACCGTCCGCCCTTCATGCCCAGCAGGCCGGATTCAACATCGCGGGCGGCGGACACCTGAAAATCGAGGGCGAAACGTTCACATTCGAGCAGCTCTCCACCGTTGTCGGTGAGGATATTGTAATTACCGAGCACGCGATGTGGGACGGCGGCGTTGTCGCGATTCTCGAATCCGAGTACGACACCGTGACGCTCGAAACCGGGCACATCAATGTTGTTTTCGACGGCGAGAATGTTAAACGTCTTGAGGCCGGTCCCCAGGTGAAGTTCATGGGCTATCACGGGCGTGCGGTGTTCGAATGCGCCGATGTTGTTATCGATTTCCCCACCTCGGAGGAAGATGGCAATGTCTATAGCGGGGTCTGCACCAACCTGCACGGGTATTTCCTGGCGTACGCGAGCGAGCTCGGACTCGAGGGCGACGACAGTTACGAGATCAATTTCACCGCATCCAGCGCCACTCTTGGACCCGACTCAGCCGTGCTGACCGCCCCTCGACTCTCACTTGGCGATATTAACAAACCAGAATTTGCGGTCGGCGCGAAGGAAATTGAAGTCATCATCGGCGAACACCCCGAAACCGGCGAAAGGACGCCACTCGCCGCGAGGATCGATTATTTCGCGGTCCAGATTTTTGGCAACCGTTTGAATATTTTGCCCTTCCCGATCTGGAGGAAACTTGTCTCTGTTCCCGAACCCGGACTGATGGTGCGTATCCCCAAAATCGGATATGAGGGCGGACAGGGACCGTACTTCGATTTTGCCCCGGCCTACAATTTTATGCTCCCGGGACTCGGCGACACTCCAAGTATAATTTTTCGCGCCAATATCTTTCCGTTCGACAGGACCTATCCTGAAATCCGCGCTCTTGTAGAGAGAGATGACCTTTTTGCGGAGGTAAGGGGAGGGTACAGGAGGGAGGAAACATCGGAAGGCGACCCGGTCGCGACACGAGCCGAACCGGAATTTACGGTCGGGCACAGATGGATTCCCCTGAATGATAATTCCCTCGGACTCAGGTTATCCGCATCGTACGGGCACATCCGCGACATGACCAACAGCGGTCCCGACCTCGACAGGTTCGGCTGGAACGCGCGCCTCGAGCACCGCGGAATCCCCGTAGGCGATTTCACTCTGAGGGGATTCTTAGATCTTAACGATTTCTATTACGATAACGACGAAAATTATCAGAGCCTCGAGGGTGGTGTCAGCCTGAGGTATGTCGATCCGCCGAGCTGGGGCTCGACCCTCTATTACCGCACCATATATGAATGGGGCACGACTCCATTCGCGTTCGACATCCCCAAGACCGTCGAGGAGGTCGGGCTTAGAGAGCAGAGCAGGTTTTCACGTCGCTGGGGAGGCGGTTTCGACTGGTCGTGGAATCTGGATGAAGACGATTTCCAGCGTCAGGAATGTCACCTAACATATATTTTCGACTCATTCCAGGTTTCGACGGGCTGGGACTTCGCCGATAACGCGGTACGGGTTTATTTCGCCCTTCCGGGAGATCTGCATTAAGGAATTAAGGAAATTAGAATCAGCAGTGAACCAGTCAGATAACATTCTTCTCGAAGCCTGCGATGTGGTCAAGCACTTCCCCATCACGCGAGGGATTGTCTTTCAGCGTGTGGTCGGGGCTGTCAGGGCGGTCGATGGCGTCAGTTTCACGATCGAAAAAGGAAAGACACTGGGACTTGTCGGCGAGTCCGGATGCGGGAAATCGACACTCGGACGCCTGATTCTGCGGCTAATCGAAACAACCTCCGGGAGCATCTTCTTCGAGGGCCGCGACATAACAAAACTCAACCGACGTGACCTTCGCGAGCTTCGAAAAGACATGCAGATTGTGTTCCAGGACCCGCAGGCGAGCTTGAATCCGAGGCTTCCGGTCGGTGAGGCGATCGCGGAACCGCTGGAAGTTTTCGGCATGGTGAAGGGGCGGGATAAGCGGAAAAAAGTCGGCGACCTAATGGAGCTTGTCGGCATCAATCCGGCGAGCATGAACCGTTACCCTCATGAATTTTCCGGAGGTCAGAAGCAGAGGATCGGAGTCGCGAGAGCTTTGGCTCTAAATCCGAAGCTGATAGTCTGCGACGAGCCGGTCAGCGCGCTCGATGTCTCCATCCAGGCGCAGGTTGTAAATCTCTTCCAGGACCTGCAGGACCGACTCGGTTTAACATACCTCTTTATCGCGCACGACCTATCGGTTGTCGAGCATATTTCGGATTATGTCGCGGTGATGTATCTCGGAAAGATTGTCGAGTATGCCCCTGCCGAAAAATTATATGCGGATCCGAAGCATCCTTACACACAGGCGTTGTTATCGGCTGTCCCGGTACCCGATCCCGATCATGTTCCAAACCGGATTTTGCTTGAGGGGGATGTGCCGTCGCCCGCTAATCCGCCGTCGGGTTGCAGGTTTCACACGCGATGCAAATACGCGATGCCGATTTGCAGCGAGCAGGTCCCGTCACGCATCGAATTCAGCGAAAAACACTGGGCGGAATGTCATTTGTATAGAGTTGGGGATCGGTAACCAGAGAGTGCGCGTCGCTTGTAAGTTATGCATGATTATGTCAGAATACATTGAGCCAATTCAAGCCATGCTTGGAGGTTACGTTGATGACCATAGGAACTGATTACGCACAGTCGAGAATAGCAGTTTATATTGATATAGAGAATTTTTATATGGCCTGCAAAAATAAAAATTTCCCATTTGATCTTACTCCAATTTTCGAGAAACTGAAGGAGTACGGTCGAATATCAATGAGAAACTCGTATGGGGACCTTGAGCAAACCATATTTGATGGTGACCATCGGAAACGAATACGAAAAATGCTTCAGCGGTTTTTGGTAAAACATCAGGATATAGCTTACCTGACAGAACGCAAAAACACCGCAGATATGGCCCTTACAGTTGAAGCGTTAACAGTGTGCCACTTATATTCCGACATCAACATTTTTACTTTTTTAGCGCAGGATAGAGATTATGTCCCTTTAATGGTGGAGTTAAAAGGGCTGGGTAAGACCGTAATTGGGGTAGCAGTAAGTGAGGAGAATACTCATGCTTTGTTAAAAGAAGCCTGTGATCATCTTTTTTACTACGAACAGATGATCCCGGAAATTACAAGTGCAGCTATTCATGTCAGTCAGCCGAAAACAGATTCCAAATTAGGTGAGTATGTAGAATTGCTTGAACGAGCGATTAATGCGCTGAATGATCAGGGTCTGCTTACGTGTGGTGCTAAATTGGCGCCGTATCTCAGACAACTCCAACCGGATTTTGACCCAAAGCAGGTTAACGCGAAGACGTTTAAAGAATTTATAGAAATGGCACAGCAAAAAGACGCTGTGGAAGTTGATTGGCAGGGGCATGTTGGTGATTATATCGTGACTTTGCCGGGAAAAAGGATTACTGCACAGCCTGGGCAGTTAGCTTTATCTGACACTAAAAAGCAGAAACCGGAACAGCTATACAAACACTATCGATGGTTACTGGAAAAAGTACTGAAAATTTCGATACCAAGCATCGAAGACCGAAGGCAAATTTTGGATTCGTTAAAGGCAGTGATAAAGAAACAACCGGAAAGTTCACAGGGGATTTATCTGAAGGACTGGAGTTTCGCAGCTTTGGAAAGCTTAAGAGACAGGGGAATTTGGATTGATCAAAAAATTATTTACAAGGTACTTTGGAGTTTGTATCTCCAGGACTGTTTTATATCCACAGTCCGAGATGATTTCTTTGATCCCTATGTAGAATTGCGAATAGACCCAAATGAATGGGAAAGTACTCTTCACGTTGGTTTCCTGCGCGCCATTTCTGTTGAGGACGTAAAAGTAAACTTTACTGAAGAGGCGGTAAGCTTGTTTTTATTCGGTGATGACAAGCATCTTGAAGAGGCAAAAAAGTTAATTGCCGTGATTACGCGCCACAAGTAAAGTCGAAAAACTAATCGGCGGGTCAGCGCTACATCCCAATCCTCCACTCACGGCGTGTAATCGAACACCGTTGCATGAATTGTTCCTCCGCTTTCGGACAGAACGTGTATCTCGAAATCTGCCGGGTTTGAAATTCATTAATAAAGCCAGCACCGTACGCGCCGGTTATTGTCGAGGACCTTTTCGAGAGGCAGGCAATTATAACAGTGCGATTTCCCCAGCTTTGTCATCGATGACTTGTCGCATCTCTCCACAAACGGACATCCCGGCGGGAGTTTCGCGAGATTCGGCGGTTGACCGACTATCGGAGTTAATCTCTCTCTTTTTTCGTCCACGCGCGGAAGGCAGTTAAGCAGCCCGATCGTGTACGGATGCTTCGGCTCATGGAAAATCCGCTCGGAGGAAGCCTCTTCCATAACCATACCGGCATACATGACAACGACGCGAGTGCACGTTTCGGCGACGACTCCGAGGTCGTGCGTGATCATCCAGACCGACATGCCAGTGTCGCGCTGGAGGTCCGAGATAAGTTCAAGGATTTGTGCCTGGATGGTGACATCGAGCGCGGTTGACGGCTCATCGGCGATTAGAAGCTCCGGATTGCAGCTCAACGCCATCGCGATCATGGCTCTCTGACGCATCCCGCCCGACATCTCGAACGGATACGCCCTCATGCGCTCTTCCGGAAGAGGGATTCGGACCTTTTTGAGCATCCCGATCCCGATCTCCCACGCTTCCTTCTTCCTTACATTCTGATGAAGCATGACAGTCTCGCAGATCTGGTCGCCGACCGACATCAGCGGGTTCAGGCTTGTCATGGGGTCCTGGAAGATCATTGCGATATTGTTGCCCCGAATCCTCCGCATTTTGCCGTCTGAGAGAGTAAGCAGGTCGGTCCCTTTGAAAAGACAGCTTCCGCCCTCGATTTTCCCGGGTTTCTGGATTAGCCGCATGACCGAGAGGGCCGTGACCGACTTCCCGCTGCCGGATTCCCCAACCACGCCGAGCGCTTCCCCCTGTTTTATCTCGAACGAGACATCATCGACCGCCTTGATGATGCCCTCATCGGTCCTGAAATAAGTTCTTAAATTATTAATGGATAACAGGGCGTCGGGAATTTGCGCCCTGCACTGCGCTGGTATGTCCGCTGACGGGACAGACACCTGCGATGTATTTTCCCGGGATTCAGTCATCGGAGCCCGCCCGATGCGTTGCGGAAAAGACTTAAACGACGTCGGAAGGGATGACATCGAGAATAATGGCGCTGATAATCAGTCCGACAGCGAGCCATGTGATCAGACGCCGCATGCCCTCATCCATCCCTTTAGCGCTCCTCGCGCTGTACGAGGATGCTCCCATCATGCCGGAAAGCCCTTCCGACTTCTGGTTCATCAGCAAAACACCCGCCACCATAAAGATGCACAGGATGAGATGCAGGATTTTAAGAATAATTATACCCATAATTTTAACTCCGTAACTTCAAAAAAGCCGAGTAAGTTTACCGAAAATCGCATCAGTTAGCAAGCATTGGCTGAATACTTTTTTTTTGCCCCCGCCCCTCCCCTATGTCGCCTCCATGCGGAGCGAGTCCTCGAGCGTAGCATGGAGGTGGACCATCACGAAAATCCCCCATTGTCAATTGGGAATACTTCTAGCGCTATTCCGGCGACGCTGTCTTGATCTGAAAACTTGCCTGTCCCCGCGCGATACGGGTGATCTCGTCCCAGTCCGCGCTATACGATTCGAGAACCGTGTATTGATCCTCGATCCATCGCCCATACTCGATCCTGCCTGTCTGCATAGCCTGATTGTCGGGATATTCCAGCGTGCCGATAGTGTCGTAGATGGAAAATGAGTAGGAATACTTCTCCTCAGCTCCGCCAGGACCCGGACGTCGAACCGCGATCTCATAGTTATCTCCCGAGCACTCGTCCGGATACATCCTCCGCCCCGCCACCATCAGGTTCGCCATCTCCTGGTCGGACCTCGCCGACTCGAAATAGTCCACTCTTATTAAAACCCCGCTGGAGTGAATTACGCTGCCGTCGTCGAGGGTAATTTCATCGTCGTACGGAAAAAATTCGACTGCCTGCCTCTGCCCGAAACCTTGTTTCGCGGACCATAAAATCCCGAAAACCGACAGGATTAGAAGTACAGCGACCGATATGCCGACCAGGTATTTCATAATTCATCAAATTATTGGGATGGCTCAACCGCAGCGCCTGGGCAAACTCTATCAAAACATAGCCTGAATTTCCAATTTTACCGCGATTAAGTTTTTCAATTAGGCGCATCATCATGTTATACTCCGCGTCACTTAATGAAGCGGGGACTGGCACACCGATTTCGCCTTACGTGATGCTTCGCTTTGTCACACAGCTTGACAGGCGAAATCGGGGTGCCTGTCACCGCCATTAGATGCAGAATTAACGCGCGACTTAATAATTAGAAACTTAACACGGAGGGAATCGTGGACATCCATGAGTTAATTCGGAATCGACGTTCAATACGTAAATTCAAGCCTGACCCCGTTCCGCCTGACGTCCTGACAAAAATCATGGACTCGGCGATCTGGGCGCCGTCCGCCATGAACCGACAGATGTGGAAGTTCTTTATCCTTCAGGACGGGATGCGCGACCGCCTCGCCACATTGCACCAGCCCATTTTTGCCGAGATGGAGCCGAGGCTCAGGGACAGGTACGGCGATGCCGGTGTCGAACTTCGCCGCGCGCTCTATATCGATTTTGCCAACGCGCCCGTCGCGATAGCTGTGTTCACCGAAAAGGGCGAACACTCCGACAAAATGGCGATGATCTCGGCCGCTTTGGCCTGCCAGAATATATTGCTTGCGGCTTCCGCCGAGGGTCTAGGCAGCCTCGTCATGGGATCGTCCCAGATTATCCAGGACGAGATCACGTTCCTGTGCGGCATGGACCCGGCAAGATCGGAGTTCGTAATGGTCATTCTCATCGGTTACGCCGATGAAATCCCCGACCCGCCCGAACGCCGCAGGAAACGTGTGGTTTATGCAAGTTCTCCACAGGAGATAAAACATTAACCGGGGGAATGGTAAAAAGGTATTGTTGAAAAAGTGAAAATCCAAATCAAACCATTCGAATTCCCTGTTCGTTCATGCTGCTGTTGAAGTCGATTTCAGCAACATGCCCAACTTATTTCTCCGCTGACGCTCCGAAATAAGTTGGGCATGGCACTGGGATATAAGTAATTTTCAACTGCCCGGGAAAGCCACAGGAAAAAATCCTCATGATTAACCTCCAGTAAGATTTTTAATCGCTTAGGTCTATCTCAACCTCGTACAGGGTGACCGCAGCATTTGTCAATGGATAAGGACCACCGGGACCGTTCAGATTCAACCAGCCAAAACCTATAAATTGGTAAAATCCGTCGGGCAGTGTATAAACTGGAAGTGCGACAAGGTTGTACCAGTAATCCGGACCTTCAGAATGCCATACTGGAGTCCCTGTATAATTCATGCCCATTTCGGGAGTGAAATGACCAACCGCCATACTTTGAAATTGCTCAGGTTGATCGTAGAACTCAGGTGGGATATACCAGACGACCACTTCAGCCCTGTGATCGTACACGGAACTGATACAGCAAATATCCTCGGGTGTGACAGGAAGCCCATTGTTTAACACACACTTGAAGTAATAAGGTTCGGGTTGATTCGCGCTGTACGGGAAATCGACCACCGGGTCAATAACCGGCATATTGATCGGCGGTTCCCAGCACGCCTCAATCGCATAGCCAGCTGTTATGGGTCCAGGCGGCAGCGAGATGTGATATGTTCTGGTAACGGACTCATCATGCTCGAAAATATGGCGTTCTTCCATGGAAAAAAAATTCAGGAACGCATTAATGTTGGCGGTCGGCGTCCCACTGGAATATTTACCCGGATAATATTCGAACATAGGAAGGTCGATACCGGACTCATACCAGGGACTCCACCGATATGAGTATCCGTCCGCATTCAGCACCTCTGGGTCGCCAAGGAGCCTCCACGATGTCCTGAACTCCTGAGGGCCGAGTGGGTACTTATATCCCCCTCCGCTTACCTTGTCATGCCTTTCATACACGTGCGACCCGTTGAACATTATGATGCCCTTGACATCGAATCCGGTGTACTTTGGGACTCCTTTAAATGGATGTGAGATTGTCACATCGAGATCGATAGTCCCGTCCCCATTATTGGATATTCCGGTAATTTCGAGGCAGTCCGTGCAGTTAACTTCAAGAAATTTCGTCGCATTGAGATGAATATCGGCGTTTCTTTCGGGGGAGAAATCCGCAAGAGTTCGGTCACCATTTATGAATAGCCCCCAATTGCCCCATAGGTGGTAGGGTCCAGGCTGAGTTGTCGACTGTCCGAACTCTGGAAGAACGGAATCATCTCCGGTTTGAATTGGATTGCCTGCGTTTGCGCATCCCGCCGACAGAATAGCAAGAAGGAGAAGAAATCCCACGTACCTCATAGCTGCCCTCCCAGGGACAAGGATAGAAATATTCCTAACCTCTCGTCCGTCCATTTATATTTATACATCACAAAAAAAAAATGCAAGAGATTTTCAAAGAAATTACAAGAAAATATTTTATACCATGGAAATTTCTCGATATGTTCCTTGGTGATACTGATTATGAGCGCTGCGTGAAAAATTTTCAAAAGGCGGCTTGTCGGCGGCTGACGAGATTTCAGCGGCTTAACTCTCCGGCGGCTTCGGAGGCTGATCGTCGGACCCTGCCAGATCTCCGAAAATCAACCTCTCATACGTTTCCATTTTCGACATGCAGTCCTTGAGAGCTTTTTCGGCATCCTGATCTCCAAGTTCGATGGCTTTTTTGTAAGCTGGAAAAATGTGGTTCTCGGAATTTGTTGAAGAAGTTGACTGAACAGGCTTGATGTTAGTACCATTGTGATGGTCCTTCCTTTCGATAGGGATTGGCGTTTTGGTCAACTCCATTTTACCTATTTCAAGGAGGACTTTTCCTTTCCTTACGCCTGTTGTTCAGACTTTATTTTGGACAAGAGTGAGTTTTTATTATTAAAGTGGAAATTTTAAGCGCTACGTCACTTACGATGCTTAAGAGGAAGTTCCGGCCACTTTACAGTCCTGAGCGGTTCCAACCAGCCCTCATCGAGCGGGGCGGCCTGGAAATTTCCTTTGTCGTCGACTTTGACGTACGCCCACGGATATCGTGTCTCATGCGGAAAAACGATTAATGTCCGGTCTTTAGCCCAATGCGAAAGCAAATTCTGCTTTAGCTCAATCTGTGCCAGGGGATCGAGGTCGTAGCCCATGATCCACGGGACCGGCACATGCGCTCCGGTCGGGATCAGATCGCCGACAAACACCGCTTTTCTGTCCGCTTCCTCAGGCTCGATGTGTATCAATATCTCGCCGGGGGTATGTCCGCCGATAAGTTCAGTGCTAATGCCGGGAACGACTTCAAACATGTCCGTTTTGTAAAACACATCGAATAGTCCGGCATCGCGGACAGGTATCCAGTCGCTTTTTATGTAAGATGCCCGGTTTCTGAGATTTGGGTTGAGTGCAGTCTCCCATTCGATCTCGTGAACGTAATGTATCGCGTTGGGGAAATGGGGATGCAAATGCCCTTTTTTATCAATAATTGTTAAAGAACCGCAGTGGTCGAAATGGAGGTGCGAGAGAATGACATGGGTGATGTCTTTGGCGGTAAATCCAATCCGCGCAAGCTCTTCGTCGATCGACGTTATATGGTCGACACCGTAGATGAACTCAAATTTTTCCGGATTTTTATTGCCGATTCCGGCCTCGATTAGGACTTTGTCGTCACCGCGGACGGCAAGCAGGCAGGAGAGGCACATGTCGATCCTGTTGCGCTCGTCGGCCGGTTTAACTTTGTCCCACATTACCTTCGGGATGGTCCCGAACATCGCGCCGCCGTCCAGACGGTAGAGTCCGTCGGAGATGGCGTAGAGGGTCCATTCACCAAGCTCGTGTTTTGGGGGCAATCTGTCTGACATTGGCATAAGGGCTGTTTTTATTTTTTATTAATAATTAACAAAAATCGAGGAAAAACTCAACCTGGATGAACCTGGGGGGGTGTATTAAGGTCTATAAAACCGGAAACCTCCTCACGATGTGGTTAACACATGAAGCGGGCAGTCGGGTACACTGTCCGCTTCGGTATTTTAGACAAGCGAGAGCCCCATGCGCGGGCCGCGCATGCCACGGTGTTGTTTTAGGAAAGATCCATGCGCGGGCCGCGCATGCCACGTAGGTGGTTGAAAACATTAATGCTCGAAAACGTAGCTGGTTGAGATTTTTATGCCGCAAATTACGGAAAATGTTATACTCCCTTTCCCTAATTTTAAAAGATGGTAAAGCACGTGGCATGCGCGGCTCGCGCATGGACGGCGGAGGAATGAATCATGGCAACAATCGAGGCAGTACCGAATTTTTCAGAGGGAAGAAACGTAGAGATAATCAACGCGATTCGAGACGCGGCGGCGGCAATCGTTGGCGTTAAAGTTATGGATGTCCAGGCGGACAGCGACCATAACAGGATGGTCCTGACCCTGGCGGGCGATATAGAACCGGTCATGAAAGGCGTAATGGAAGCGTCACGGGTCGCGATCGCCAGAATCGACCTCAGGAACCACAAGGGCGAACATAAAAGAATGGGCGCTGTCGATGTCGCGCCGTTCGTCCCCATAAGCGGGATAAAGAAAAAGGACTTGAAGAAGCGGGTGGATGAGTTCGGCGAGCAGTTCGCGAAGGAATTCAATGTCCCGGTGTATATGTATTATGACTCCGCGAGGCAGCCTAATCGTGAGAAACTTCCGGACATCCGCGAGGGCGAGTTCGAGGGTTTCGCCGAAAAAATCAAGCTGCCGGAATGGAAGCCGGATTTCGGCCCGGACACAATTCACGAAACCGCCGGCTGCACCGCGGTCGGGATACGCCCGTTCCTCATCGCTTTTAACGTCAATCTGAAAACGACAAATGTCGAGATAGCGAAGGACATCGCGAAAGCGATCAGGGGATCGTCCGGCGGTTACGTGACCGTACAGGCTGCCGGATTTATGTTAGAGGAGCAGGGGCTCGCGCAGGTCAGCATGAATCTGCTTGATTATAAGAAGACATCGATTTACCGAGTTGTCGAGACGATAAGGTTCGAGGCTGCGAGATATGGCGTGGAGATTGACGGATGCGAGCTTGTGGGAATGGCTCCGATGGAGGCGTTTCTTGAGTGCTCGGAATTTTATCTCAGGATGTACGGCAAGCTCGATGAGCACATGATCGAGAAGAAAATCTGGGAATCGTAATTTATCTTTACCTCACCCCCTTGCCCCCTCTCCACGGCGTGGAGAGGGGGTTAGGGGGTGAGGTCTGGAGTAAGTTTGGGACCTCGTTGGTTAACATCTGAAGAAGGCATACGCCGCCTGCCTGTCAGAGTCCTGATCAGGAAGGTCCTTCCCCTTTTCGGTCCCCATCTCGGTTTAATGCTGGGAGGATTGCTGCTGCTTATCCCGGTAACCATGGCGAACCTGGCGCCGGGATTGATCCTCGCGCACCTTTTCGACTCAATCTTTGGAACAGGCAATTTCAACCTTATTCTCTTATGGGCAGGAGTGCTGATCGCTATTGTCAGCACCGGCGCATTCCTCGGCTACCTCCAGTCGATTTATCTATACAGGCTCGGTCTGGTCATCATTACGGATCTCAAGGCAAAACTTTTTGAGCATACGCTTAAACTTGGGCTGGATTTCCATGAGGAGAATTCTCCCGGAAAACTCCTGAGCCGCGTTGAGAGCGACACGGAAACGCTCGGGGCGCTGTTCGGCGAGATATCCGCCAATCTGCTGATGAATTTCGTGATGACCATCGCGATCCTGGCCGTGCTCTGCTACAAGAACTTTGCGGTGGGAGGATGGCTGCTGATTCTCGTCCCGCTGTTGTTCGGTGCGGTACTGGTATTCCTGACGTATTTCAGGAAATTCTGGATGGAGATACGCGCGCGGACGGCAATCATAATCGGGTATGTAGCTGAATATGTGCAAGGAGTTGAGGTCATTCAGCAGTTCAATTACCAGGCGGTCGCGAGACGGCGTATGCACGATGTGAACATGGGCAGGTACCGTGTTCAGGTTCCGACGGCGATTTATAGCAGCATGTTCTGGGTCGGATTCATGTTCGGAGAGGTCGTCGCGATCATCATTGTCATTGTGCTTGGCTATAAGGGCCTTGTAGCCGGGACAGTGACAAAGGGCACCATTGTCCTTTTTATCGAATACATTCGACAGATGTACACCCCGATTTTCCGTCTCAGCCAGGAGATAATGTTCGTGCAGCGGTCGCTTGTGAGTGTCGAGAGGGTATTCGGGATTTTGGAGACTGAAATTTCCGTAGCGGACGGCCAGTCACCTGCATCCGAGCTTTCTTTCGATTCCGAAATTAAATTCGAGGATGTATGGTTTTCATATAACAACGACGAAAACTGGGTGCTTAAGAATATAAACCTCAGAATCAGAAAGGGAGAACAGATCGCGCTCGTGGGGACATCGGGCGGCGGAAAAAGCACAATAGTCAGCCTGCTACTGAGGTTCTACGACCCCCAGAAGGGCAGGATAACTGTCGACGGGCGAGATGTACGTGACTTTCCGGTCGACGCATGGCGGAAATATATCGGGCTGGTACTTCAGGACATTTATCTCTTCCCGGGATCGGTCGAGGATAATGTCCGACTGTTCGACCAGACGATAAACCGGGAGAAGGTTACAGAAGTTTCGAAGATAGCACGCGCCGATGAGATCATCGAAAATCTTCCAGGCGGATACGACGAATGGCTTTCCGAGCGGGGAAGCAATCTGTCGGTCGGGGAACGTCAGCTCCTGAGCTTCGCGAGGGCACTGGCGTACGATCCGCAACTCCTCGTTCTCGATGAGGCGACAAGCTCGGTCGATCCAGGGACCGAACGACTGGTGCAGGAAGCGCTCGAAAGGCTTCTCGAAGGAAGGACGTCGCTAATTGTCGCTCACAGGCTGTCCACGATCTTAAATTCGGACAGAATCCTACTCATCGAGGGCGGGCAGGTTGTCGAGACCGGGACGCATAAGGAGCTACTGGCAAAAGACGGAATATATTCACGTCTGTACAGACTCCAATTCAAGTCAAACAGCGGGACTACAGAAAGGGGGGACAGAACGTGAGCCACATGAAGTGGATCTGGAATTTCTGGCGCCCCCACCACAACTGGCTGTGGATTCTGTCACTGTTGACGCTTATATCGAGCGCGGTGATCCTGCTGCAGCCTTATTTCTATGGAGTGGTGATAGACACCGCGTCGCGCCTCGCCGGAGAACCGGCGGGGGTAAAAGGAAGTTATCCGGCGTTCGCTCAATCTCTAATCTTACATCTGAATAACTGGATAGGAATTCCGGACCCTGCCAATGTCGGCAAGATAACGAAGAAAATTATTACGTTGTTAATAATTGCCGGCCTGCTGCGATCGGTTTCACGGTTTTATCCTCGAGTACGAATGTTGATAAATAATCTTCTGGCGATGGATATGAGGGAGTATTATTTCGCGCAGGTTATCGGAAAGGGATACAGGTTCTTCACGAGATTCAGGACCGGCGACCTTGTCACACGTCTGACGGACGATATCGACAGCGAGCCGAAAATCTCGTGGTTCGCGTGCTCCGGAATCTTCCGCGCGATCGAATCGGGAAGCCAGTTCGCGTTCTGTGTCGGAATTATGTTGATCCTGAACTGGAAGCTCGCGCTGATTAGCATATCTACCCTGCCCCTGCTTCTTTATATTTTCTACAAGCTGAGAAGCAGGCTGACCGATGTGTCCCTCCAGAGGCAGGAATTGATATCGGCGACAAATGACGCTCTGGAAGCGGCGTACAGCGGCATCAGAATCCTGAAGGCGTTCAATGTCGAAAATGGACAGTCGATGTCGTTCAAGTCCACCCTGAGCAAACGTCTGCAGAAGGAATATCAATATCAGCAGCTCGATTACCGGGTCAAATTTATTTATCAGGGAATAAGCAACCTTGGACAGATCATCGTTTTTACGGTCGGCGGATGGATGGTTTTAAATCACGGATTGTCCGAAGGCGTGTTTTATTCGTTCTGGGTTTATCTCGCGATGCTCCTGCCCCTGCTGACCGATATTCCATATCTGTTCGTGGCCAGCCGTACCGCGTTCGCGTCGATTGACCGTGAGATCGAAATCGAGACCACTCCCGGCGGGACAGAAAATATTTATACCGGAACCGAAAAGGCAGGCGCGACTGAATCGATCGAGATCCGGGACGCGTCGTTCAGATATTCGGACAATCTCCCTCAGGTTCTTGATAAGGTCGGGATCAAGCTTTCGAAGGGCGAGAAAGCGGCGGTTGTGGGACCTGTCGGGGGCGGGAAATCGACACTTATCAAACTCGCGGCGGGATTGTATCCGCCGTCATCGGGGGAATTCCTGTTCAATTCGAGGGGACTGGTCCACTACGATATCGACAGCTACCGCGAAAGGATCGGTTACATCCCGCAGGAGGCGACACTATTTTCCGAGAGTGTCAGGGACAATGTCAGGTTCGGGCGAGATATTCCGGACTATGAAATTCTGAACGCTTTGGAAATGGCGCAGATTCGCGACGAGGTCGAGGCGATGCCGGAGGGGCTTAATCAGATGCTTGGCCAGAGGGGGCTGACGCTGTCCGGCGGGCAGAAGCAGAGGGTGGCAATCGCGAGGGCGCTCGCGGGCAAGCCGGATCTGCTTTTAATGGACGACTGCACGTCGAGTCTCGACGCGGAGAACGAAAGCAGATTCTGGGAGACGTTCACCGAGAAATATCCCGACACCGCGTGCCTGATTGTCACGCACAGGTTATCAACGGCGAGGAAGGCGGATGTTATTTATGTGCTTGATCATGGGAAGCTGGTCGGGAAGGGTACGCATGAGGAGCTATTGGAATCGTGCGAGGAGTACAGGAATTTCCTCACTCGGGATGAGTTAATGCAGGCGTTGGCGGTGAAGAAATCCAATCACAACGCTTAAAAATATCGGTTTAGTACAAGGCCCAACTTATGTCGGAGCGTCAGCGGAGACATAAGTTGGGCATGCTGTTGAATCCGAGTCTCTAGCGGCATGTCCAAAGTAATACCGCCAAAATCCCTCAGGTGGAATTTCTGTAGTCTCCCAAACGAACTTCCCAGCGCGATCTACATACCCATACTTCCCGGTTTCCCAGTTGCCGATACTCACAAGTGCCAAGCCATCGGAGAAGTCAGAAGCATCGTTAAACTGCGGCTTGATGACATATGCTCCCGTACGGTCTATATACCCCCACTTACCAGTTTCCCAGTCGCCGATTCTTACACGTGCCAGGCCATCGGAGAAGTCAGAAGCCGCGTCAAACTGCGGGCTGATGACATATGCTCCCGTGTGGTCTATGTATCCCCACTTTCCGGATTTATTGTCACCGATTCTCACCAGTGCCAAACAGTCGGAGAAGGACCAAGCGTAGTCAAACTGCGGGTTTATGACATACGCTCCCGTGTGGTCTATATATCCCCACTGACCGGTTTCCCTGTTACCGATTCTCACTGGTGCCAGGCCTTCGGAGAAGTCCCAAGCTTGATCAAACTGCGGGCTATTGATCAGCGTACCTGTGCGGTTGATGTATGCGAACTTACCAGTTTCCCTGTTGCCGATTCTCACCAATGCCAGACCTTCGGAGAAGGCAAAAGCATAGTTAAACTGCGGGTCTATGACACATGCTCCCATGCTATCTATGTATCCGTACTTGCCGGTTTCCCAGCTGCCAAATCTCACCACTGCCAAGCCTTCGGAGAAGTCCCAAGCTTCATCAAACTGCGGGCTATTGATCAGCGTACCTGTGCGGTTGATGTATGCGGACTTACGGGATTCCAAAGTGCCGGTTTTTACCCGCGCGAAGCCATCGTTGAAAGGCCAAGCCAAGTCAAACTGCGGGTCTATGACATATGCTCCACAGTGATCTATATATCCCCATTTACCGGTTTCCCAGTTGCCACTTCTTACTAATGCCAAGCCTTCTGAAAAGGGATAGGCAAAGTCAAACTGAGGATCAATGACATACTCTCCTATACGGTTTATGTATCCGTACCTGCCATCCATGATCACAAGTCCCAAGCCTTCGGAGAAGTCCCAAGCCATATCAAACTGTGGGTTTATGACCACCTGGCCGGTGCGGTCTATAAAACCGATCTTACCGTCTGCCCAAATAAGAAACAGTGGTTCCTCATCCTGTAATTGAATGTCGTCGGACACAGAATGCTCTTTGCTTGACGGGCTGCATGCGACCAAGCCCATGAGGACAGCAGGTATCAATGCCAAATAAATCCACGGTAAATGTTTTCTTTTGGGCATTACATTCCCTCCTAGATCCCTAGACATAACTATTCATAATATTAGCATACGATACCTTCATCGCAAACCGGGGTTGAGCATCGCACATATTTATTGCGTGCAGGAAATCCAAACACAACGCTTGAAATAGCGGCCCGGTTGAAAACCGTGTTGGGCACGGCACGAAACGGGAAGCATTAATATTATTGAGCGTATGCGAGGATTTTTTCTCCATAACGACATTAAGATCCGGGGCGCCTTTCTAAGGTCAACCACATGACCTTCCCAGTGCGGTCAATGTATCCCCACTTGCCCTTCCGCCAATTGCCGATGCTCATTACTGCCAAGCCATCGGAGAATCCGGAGGCTGTGTCAAACTGCGGATTTATTACATATGATCCCGTGTGGTCTATGTATCCCCACTTGCCGGTTTCCGAGTTGCCGATTCTCACCGGTGCCAGGCCATCTGAGAATCCGAAGGCTCTGTCAAACTGCGGATTTATGACATATAATCCAATATGGTCTATGAATCCCCACAAGCCGCCGATGCTCACCGCTGCCAAGCCGTCGGAGAAATCCGAAGCCTCGTCAAACTGCGGGTTTATGACATATGCTCCCGTGTGGTCTAAGTATCCCCACTTGCCGGTTTCCGAGTTGCCGATTCTCACCCGCGCCAGGCCATCGGAGAAGGGCCTAGCATAGTCAAACTGCAGGTTTATGACGTATGCTCCCGTTTGGTCTATGAATCCCCACTTGTGGTTGATGCTTACCACTGCCAATCCGTCGGAGAAATCACCAGCCCAGTCAAACTGCGGGTTTATGACATATGCTCCAGTGCGGTCTATGTATCCGTTCTTACCGTTGATGCTTACCCGTGCCAGGCCATCGGAGAAGTGCCAAAAATAGTCAAACTGCGGATTTATGACCATCTTGATAACCATCTTGCCAGTGGTGTCTATGTATCCGTATTTGCATTTGCCGCCCCACAAACTGCAGGTTTTCACCGGTGCCAAGCCATCGGAGAAATCCCCCGCACCATCAAACTCCGGATTGATGACAAATGCTCCCGTGCGATCTATGTATCCCCACTTGCCTTTGTCCCAATCGCCGATTCTCACCCGTGCCAGGCCGTCGGAGAAGAGATAAGCCTCGTCAAACTGCGGATTTATTATCACCTTGCCAGTGTGATCCATAAAACCGTTTTTGCCGTCTGCCCAAATAAGAAACAGTGGACCCTCATCCCGTAAATGTGTGTCGCCGGGCCCCGCTTGTTCCTTTCTTGATAGGCTGCATGTAACCAGACCCACGATGACACCAGTTATCAATACCAAATAAATCCACGGAAAATGTTTTCTTTTGGGCATTACATTCCCTCCCAGGTCCACAGCCATAAGCTTACATAATTTTAGCATACGATTCCTTCATCGCAAACCGGGGTTGAGCATCGCACATATTTATTGCGTGCAGGAAATCCAATCGCAATGCTTGAAATAGCCGCCCAAAGTCCTATACTGTCGCATTCCGGTTGAAAAAGAGCCGTAAATCCCGGGAAAATCGATTTTTCCGGGAAATTTAGTGTCCTTTTTCAACTATTTGCGCGCGGATGGAGTATAATCGGGAACATCCAGGTAGCAGCTAGCTTTTTCGTCCTCGAAAAAGTAGCTGCTACCCTTTAAGAATCGTGTGGTGGCATGAGGACATAGAGGAAGGGATACGCAGGCAGACCGTACGCGCTCTGCTCGCCAAGGTGATCCCCCTTTTCCGAGGGCACATGCGCCTCCTGCTGCTCGGATTCCTCCTGCTTATCCCGGTTACGGGCGCGATGCTTGCCCCTCCTTTAATCCTCAGCCATATTATTAACCAGGTGATGACCACAGGCGATGTGCCGGGGTTATATCTTTGGGCCGGAGCATTTTTTGTGATAATCGCGGGGGGAGCCGGACTCGCGTACCTGCAGGCCATCACGCTTTTCAGGCTCGGGATACGTATCATCACGGAGCTCAAGGCGAGACTTTTCGAACACGTCCTTCATCTCGGGCTGGATTTTCACGAGAAACACCCGCCGGGCAAGCTCCTGAGCCGCATCGAGAGCGACGCGGAGACGTTCCGGGAGCTGTTCGGGGATGTCGCCGTGAACCTGCTAAGGAATGTGCTTTTGTTTTTCGGCATCCTCGGAATTCTTTTCTACAGGCATCCGGAAATTGCCATATGGATAGTGGGATTAGTGCCGATACTCTTCGCCGGGACATTTTTCTTCCTGATGTTCATGAGGAAATTCTACATGGCGTTCAGGGCGAGATGGGCGATGGTCAGCGGGTATGTCGCCGAATATGTTCAGGGCATCGATGTCATCCAGCAGTTCAATTACCAGTCGAACGCCCGCGAGAGGATGAACGAGGTCAACCTCGGCAAGTTCCGAGTCGAGGTCCCGATGTTCTTCTTCGAGTACACGTTCTGGGGAGTCTTTCTGTATTCCGAAATCATCGCGATAGTGATAATTATCACTATGGGGATAAAGGGATTCATCGCCGGGACAATTCTAATCGGCGATCTGATTCTTTTCATCGAATTCATACGCCAGATGTTTTTCCCGATGATGCAGCTCAGCGAGCAGCTTAATTTCGTCCAGAGGGCGCTTGTCAGCGTGGAGAGGGTCACGGGAATACTCGAGACCGAGCGGTCGGTTAAGGACGGTCCCGCGCAGCCGTGGGAACTGACTTTCGACCATGAAATAGAATTTCAGAATGTATGGTTCGCGTACGAGGGCGAGAACTGGATCCTCCGCGACGTCAGCTTCAAGGTCGAAAAGGGGAAGAAGATCGCGCTGGTGGGATCATCGGGCGGCGGCAAGAGCACAGTTGTCAATCTGCTTTTGAGATTTTACGATCCACAGGAAGGGAAAATCCTCGTCGACGGTCGGGACCTCAGGGACTTCCCGGTCGACGCGTGGCGGAGTTACATCGGCCTTGTGCTACAGGACATATTTTTATTCCCCGGAAGCGTCGCGAACAATATTCGAATTTTCGATGAGTCGATCAGCATGGAACGTGTGAAAGAGGTATGCGAGATCGCGCACGCGGACAAGCTGATCGATAAAATTCCCGGAAAATATGACGGGGAGCTTGCCGAGAGGGGCGCAAATTTATCGGTCGGGGAACGTCAGCTACTCAGCTTCGCTCGCGCTCTGATAAAGGACCCTCCCCTGCTTGTGCTGGATGAGGCGACAAGCTCGGTCGACCCGTTTACTGAGAGGCTTGTTCAGGAAGCGCTCGACAGGCTGCTATCGGGCAGGACCGCGGTGATCGTAGCGCACAGGCTGTCGACAATTCTCAATGCCGACCGCATCCTCCTCATCACCGGCGGGAAGGTTCAGGAGAGCGGAACGCATGAGGAGCTTCTCGCGTCGGACGGGAAGTACGCGAAGCTGTTCAGGCTTCAATTCGATTACGATTACGAGACCAACGGGACGGGAGGTGACGGCAGATGAAGTACATGCGCTGGATAGCTAACTTCTGGAAACCGCACCGTCCCTGGGTCTGGATACTGACGGTCCTGACGATCATATCGAGCGCCGCGACCCTTGTCTATCCGTACTTTATCGGTTTCATTATAGATAAGATATATGAATTCGACGGCAAGGCCGGCATCGACACCGGGAAGATGCCGGATTTTATTCAGGGCCCGATACTTGCGTTGAATAACTGGGTGGGGACCGCGTCCGCCGAAAATGCCGCCGAAATCGGACACAAGCTCATACTCGTGATCCTGCTCGTAGGGCTGGCCCGGACACTATCGTCGCTTTATCCCGGCGTAAGGGCTTTGATCAACGCGAAGCTCGCGATGGATATACGTAAATATTATTTTTCGAAAATCATCGATAAGGGATATCAATTCTACAATAAGCTCAGGACCGGCGATCTTGTGACAAGGCTGACCGACGATATCGACGGGTGGCCAAAAATCGCATGGTTCTGCTGCTCAGGAATTTTCAGGGCGGTCGAATCGACAAGCAAATTCATTTTCTGCATCGCGTTCATGTGCCTCATCAATTGGAAGCTCGCGCTGATAAGCATCTCGCCGCTTCCCCTGATGCTCTGGATCTATTACGCCCTTCGAATCAAATTGACCAAGGTCGCGCTCGCAAGGCAGCAGATGATCTCGAACACGAACGATCAGATCGAGGCTGCGACAAGCGGAGTTCGAATCCTGAAGGCGTTCAACGGCATTGAAGGGCAGTCGAAGGCCTTCAAGAAAGTACTTGAGAACAGGATCGATATCGAGATCCAGTTCCAGAAATTATGGTTCAGCGTATGGAACGTCTACGCCGCGATTACGAAGATCGGACAGTTGATAGTGATTTTCGTCGGGATGCTGATGGTCTGGGGGAAAATTCCAGGGGCGCTTACGGTCGGGGAACTTTACGCGTTTTATATATATATCGATTATTTACTCGGACCGCTGATGGACATCCCGCAGCTTTTCGTGACAAGCCGGACAGCGTTCGCGTGCATCGACCGCGAGATCGAGATCGAGGAAACGCCCGGTGGGATCGAAAATTATATTGTCGGGAAAACCATAATTCCCCGGATCAATGCTGTCGAGCTTGAAAATGTTACGTTCAGATACGCGGAGGGTCTTCCCCCGACACTCGAAAATATCTCCCTGACTTTAAAACATGGCGAGAAGGCAGCCGTGATAGGCTCTGTGGGCTGCGGAAAAACCACGCTCATAAAAGTTGTGTCCGGAATGTTTCCGCCGGAGATTGGTGTTGTCAAAGTTAACGATGTCCCGATGAACGCCGTGGAAATAAGATCGTACCGCGAGAAGGTCGGTTATATCCCGCAGGAATCGACGCTGTTCTCCGAGACTGTCGAGGATAATGTGAAATTCGGACGCGATGTTTCGGACGGGGTAGTCAGGGAATCGCTCGACATGGCTCAGGTCCTTGAGGAGATGGAAAAACTCCCGTCCGGTTTGAAGGAGGTTCTCGGACAGAAGGGGCTGACGGTGTCGGGCGGACAGAAACAGAGGCTCGCGATCGCGCGCGCGATCGCATGCGACCCGGACCTGCTTTTGATGGACGACTGCACATCGTCGCTCGACGCCGAGAACGAAAAACGTTTCTGGGACATGTTTGCGAAGAAGTATCCGGACACCGCGTGCCTTATCGTCACGCACAGGCTATCGACAGCGAGGAAGGCGGATATAATTTATGTGCTCGATGAGGGCAGGATTGTCGGGAAGGGCACGCACGAGGAGTTACTGAGGGACTGCGAGGAGTACAGGAATTTCCTCACTCGCGAGGAGCTTAAGGCAGCATTGAAGGCAGGATAGAAGAAAACAGACCCACGCTGAAGCGTGGGGTACCGGGATTTTTACAACAAATTTTTGCAGATTGGCCATTATTATCGGTACCCCACCATTTATGGTGGGTACCGGGATTATTACAACAAATTTTTAAAGATTGGCCATTATTATCGGTACCCCACCATTTATGGTGGGTCTGTTTATTGAAGTAGTAGACAGGATTATTTCTGGCTATTGTTACAACTTATACTTCCACCAGATTTTGTAATCCCCTTTCACGTACGGTTCGAAGCCGTAGACCATTAAGTAGTAGGTCGTTGTTTTCGGCGCCTGGATCTCAAGATGGAAGTCCGTTCCGGGAGGGTTGTCGGTCGGATAATACCGCCCGTCTTCGTCCACAAGGCTCGCGCGGACGCCGATATCGCTTTCGGACCAGATCTCGATACGGTCGCCCGCGCGCATGAGGTCGGTACGGTACCAGTCGAAGTCGCGGTCGGAAATGATCGAGCCTGAAATATTATTCGGACCGTAGATCGGCATGATATCGTACTTATCGGGCGGGTAAGCGGGACCGTCATTCCAGTCGTTCTGGAACCAGCCTCCCACCGTGATTCCGAGGATAAGAACCGCTCCGAGAAAAACCGCAAGCGATGTGTCTTCCTTGTTATCGCATGACGGCACCGTCGCCGAGAACAGCAAAGTAGTAATTAGAAGCACAGTAAGAAATATTTTTCTCACGTCGCACCTCGCAGATCGTTCGGATATCGGTAAAAGGGGGTGGGAAACGAAACGTAGCATGCGCGGCACGTAGCATGCGCGGCCCGCGCATGTAGCACGCACTTTCCAGTGCGTGTCCTCATGTCGCACGGACGTTCGTGTCCGTGAAGTTCGAATTTCAGTCAATCTTTCTCAGAATATAGGGTCCCAAGTATGGACATTCTCAAGCCGATTCCCCTGCTTTGGATTGAACACACGAACCGTCTGGTCCTCTGTAACGCAGAAAGTATTCAGGTAACCCGGTCTTGTGTCACGGGGCCATGCCACGACTGTAAAGGTGCTGATCATTCCATTTGGATTCTGATCCGATGAATCAGTCGAGATATTTGTCACGTACCAGCTCAAGCTGAAATTCTCGATCATATTGCCACGAGTATAACCCAGGGCAATGTACTCAGATTTCTTCAGCGCATCGAATGAACCATATTGTTTTTTTTCATTCGTCGCTTGATAAGCCAGTTCGGAGCTTCCTATAGACCTCAACGTGCCTTTGGCTCTGGAAATCCATGCATATCTAGTAGAACCGGCAGGTACATATGAATTTGCTGTTATGCAAATGAGAAGGATGTATGTAAGCACATTTCCAACGAACACAGCTTTCCAAATATCGTCCCTGCCAAGAAACTTTCGAACAGTATCGCCCTCGACCAAGACTGACAAACCAAATGCCGACAGCACGCCGACCGGAAACAGGAAAGCCTTGTACAAATAGAACATGTCCATACTTCCAGTGTTAAGTAAGCCCAATAGAATAAACAGCGGAGTCGCAAGCAGCGTGATGATAATTACAGACGTAACCAAGACTGGGATTCTTTTCCTGTTTGAGTAGCAGTAGACAGCGCAAACTATTCCGATTAGGCCCAGCAGAAATGGAAGGGCTAATACTATTAATCCAAATATCGATGAGAGCAGATTCGCAACGAGGGAAATCCATACCGCTCGCCAGAAGTTAACCGCCAGCATCTTCCAGAAGATAAAGGCTTCGATAACCACGATTAGGACGCTGACGGCGATAATTTCAGGTATGACCTGCTGAGGCGGACCCGAAAGGAAAGTGAAGGTAGCGGGACCCATGCTGTTTGCCAATGCCTGCAATGGCATTAGACATGAAAACAGCGCGAAAATGGTTGATAATAGTACTGCTCTTTTCAACGTTGATGCACACCTCGAAATCCTGCATAACTTAAATAATTATATCATAATTCAGTGAAGGAAAATTCATGCGCGAGCCGCGCATGCCACAGTCAGGTCACGGACTGAAAGTCCGTGCGACACGGTCACGGACAGGAATGTCCGTGTTACATCAGTCCTTATAGATCGCGATGATTTTGTCGAGGAGCTCGAGGGCTTCCTTGCGGGGACGCTGGAAAACGTTCCGGCCGATGATCGACCCGAATCCGCCGCCTTCCTTGATCGCCTTGGCGTCCTCGAATACCTGGTTCTCGCCCTTCTTCGCGCCGCCCGAGAAGATGACGATTCGCTTTCCGTTGAAGGCCGATTGGACGACATGCCTGACACGGTCGGCCGCTGTTTCGATCGGGATTTTCTGGCTTGTGTAGACATTTCTCGCGGCATCCTGTTCGATATGCTCGCTTGGGAGCTTTACCTTCACAATGTGTGCTCCGAGCTGACAGGCGATCTGGGCTGCGTACGCGCCTACATCGATCGCGGTTTCACCGGCCGGAGAGAGGTCTTCGCCTCTGGGGTATGACCACATGACGACAGCTATGCCGACAGCCTTCGCTTCCTCCGCGATGTCCCTGATCTGCTGGTACATGTCGACGCGATATTCACTGCCGGGATAAATTGTGAACCCGACCGCGGCGCATCCGAGCCTGAGGGCGTCCCCGACGCTTGCCGTAACCGCGGAGACAGGGTTGACCTCTTCTTTGAGGACATCATGACTGTTTAATTTCAGGATAAGCGGGATTTTACCGGCGTAGTCGCGCGCTATCGCCTCGATAAACCCGAGCGGGGCGGCATAAGCGTTCAATCCCGCTTCTAAGGCGAGTTCGGGATGGTAAAAAGGATCGTAACCGAGGGGATTGGGACCGAAAGTCCGTCCCGGACCGTGTTCAAATCCCTGATCGACCGGCAGGATGACCATTTTCCCGGTCCCCGCGAGTTTGCCGGTGTTGAGCATCCATTCGAGTTTGGCAATCGTGCCGGGATTGTCGGCGGTGTAGTGGCTGAGAATTTCCTTAACTTTCATCTCTCCTCCCTATTCTTCGAAACGATTTTGCGGACCATTGTCCGACCGTATGATAATAACAGTAAATGCATTTTAATTATCATCTCAGGTTTTAACAACGTTTTTACGCCCAAAAGCGGATATTTTTAAATGCTGCCCTCGGGTTCAGAGTGCGTGTCCAGGGATAAATATTGATCAAATTCAATATAGTGTATTTGTTTAATTCTTACAGTAGCGCTGACCTCCAGGTCGGCTGGAGCGGGGACGTCCCGTCCGCGAAATAGTAACCTACCCGGCAGTTTTGAGCATGCCGACGAGGACGTCAGCGGCCCAGCCGACCTGGAGGTCAGCGCTACTGTTTGAATCGGAAAGGCTTTGGAAACCATTATCCCGCATGAAAAACTGCCTGTTACCCATTCTAAACCCGGAAGGACATTTTAAATAAGCTCGGGACGAATATCCTCCTCAGTTTCGTCAGTTACGCAAATCCCCGGACCGTTTACAAGCGCGAAGCGTTTCCATCGACCGGTCCTGTAATAAATCGACATGATTATCAACCCGAAGACTGTGGACATGGATAATCCAACGGCGATTCCCGGAAATCCATAACCAAGATACTGGGTCAGCCAGGTCAGGGGAACCCTGATAATTAACTGAGTGAACATCACCAGCCACATCGCGGCCATCGTATCGCCCGCGCCGCGCACGGTTCCGTTGATCGGGAAGAAAAGCCCCATCATGAGATAACGGAGCAGCATTATTTGGACGTAAATCTGAATGAGAGGGAAAACCGAATCGTAGTCAGCTGTATCCCTGAGGAAAAACCCGGCTATCCATGGGCTGAACCGGACAAGGAGCAGTCCGACAACAATCGCGATCCCCCCTGAAACCAGAAGCGTACTGGCAAGAAACCGGTCGACGCGTTCCCACTTGCCCGCGCCGATATTCTGCCCCGCGATGGTCGACATCGACTGCGCGAAAGACTGCGCCGGCATCATGAGAAGAGAATCGAGCGTTACGCAAACGCCGTACGCGGCTACGGCATCGACACCGAGTATGTTCACAAACCGCTGAATTACCATGATCGACATGCTGAGAATGACCATCGAGGCGGTTGTGGGAAGCCCGAGACGGAGGATCGCCCATATCACTTTCCAGTCGAACCGGAACCCGTCCGGGGCGAGGTCGACCCAGTCGCCATGCTTTTTTTTCAGGAGCGGAAAGAGGATCATCGCGCCAAGCAGGTTTGAAAGCACCGTGGCCTGTGCCGCGCCCGCGACTCCGAGCGACGGAAAAGGTCCCAGGCCGAGAATGAAGATTGGATCGAGGACAATATTGAAAATGGTCGACCATGCCGCGACTTTCAAGGGCGTTGTGGAATCGCCGAGCCCCCTGAAAATCCCGGTTAACCCGTTGAACACATAGAAAATTGGCAGACCGGCGAAAATCCACTGCATGTACGCTGTGCCGTCGGGGAGAATGTCGGCAGGGGTTTTTAACAGCCTGAGGATTGGCTCTGTCGCGGTCACCATGATAACGGCAAGACCGATTACTGCAAGGACGCCGAAGCCGATGAAGTTCCTCGCGATCAGGTTGACCATCCGCTTATCTCCGGCGCCGCGGTACTGCGCGATCATGATTCCGGCTCCCATCGCGATGCCGAAGACAAGCGACATCACGAAGAAAAAAAGCGAGAATCCGACTGAAACCGACCCTATCGCCTCCTTGCCGTCGGGAAGCCATCCGACCCAGTACCTGTCGACGAGGTTGTAAATGATGTTAAAAGAGCCCTGGAGGATGATCGGGAGGCTGTACAGGATCATGCATTTGAAGACCGGGCCGTTGATAAGGTCGATATTTGATTTTCCGCCTCGCATGGCTGCAAAGTGCGTATCATACGCTTAAAACAGGCTGATTTAAAATGTGAAATACCATGTAACATGGACTTTCCAGTCCATGACCGAGTCGCACGCGCTTTCCAGCACGTGCCCCTAATAAATGGTGGAAAGTTTCCATCATTAATGTTATTATCGTCGCTTAATCCCTTTATGAGGTGCGGCACAATGACCGTAAAGACCGATGAACTCCCGAGATGGGACCTGTCCAATGTCTATCCTTCCCTTCAAAGCGAGGAATACAGAAATGATCTCCAATCTGTAATTTCCCAGCTTGACGAACTCGACAAAATCATCGAGGAGAACGGAATCAAAAGGCTCGAATCTCCGCCAACAGACATAGACGCGACGGCGAAGGTTATCGACGATATCATCAACCGAATCAACACATCGTTTCGCACATACGAAACACTGGAGGCGTTCGTTCACAGCTTTGTGACGACCAACTCCTACGATAAGGAAGCCGCGCGAATGCTCTCGGAGATAGAGCAGGTTTCCGTGCGGTTTCAGAAAGCCTTCACGCGGTTCCAGGCATGGGTCGGGTCGCTAGGCGACACATTCAATAAGGTCTGCGAAAAAGCTCCGGTCGCGAGGGAACACAAGCTAGGGCTCGAATATTACATCGAGCAAGCCAAATACCTCATGGATACCGCCCTCGAAGACCTTGCGGCCGAGCTTGGGCTCTCGGGCGGGGCGGTCATGTGGAAGCTTCAGGGGACAATCACGTCCCAGCTCAAAATGCCGATCACCCGCGACGGCAAGACAGATGAATTACCCATGACAATGATTCGGAACCTTGCGATGAACCCGGACGAGTCGATGCGGAAGCAGGGCTACGACGCGGAATTGGCGGGATGGGGCTCTATCAAAGAGTCAGTTGCGTTCGCGTTGAACGGAGTAAAAGGCTCCGGAATCACGCTCTCGAAATGGCGGGGACGCGACGATATCCTGCACGGGGCGATCGACCGCAACAGGATCGACCGCGAAACCCTCGACGCTCTGCTCGAAGCGATGAAGGACTCCTTCCCGGTTTTCAGGAAATACTTAAAGAGCAAGGCGAAGAAACTTGGGAAAGAAAAGCTCCCATGGTGGGACCTCTTCGCTCCGACCGGAAAAGCCGATATGAAATTCAACTGGGACGAGGCAGCCGATTACATTGTCGAGCAGTTCAGCGGATTTTCAACCGAGCTTTGTGATTTCGCGCGGAAAGCCTTTGATAAAAAATGGATAGACGCGGGTCCCAGGGACGGGAAACGGGGTGGCGCGTTCTGCATGGGAGTCCCCGGAGTCGAGGAGTCGAGGATACTCGCCAATTTCGACGGGAGCTTCGAGCAGACGACGACGCTCGCGCACGAGCTTGGGCACGCGTACCATAATTTCTGCCAGACCGGACTTCCGATGATGCGCCGCGGTGCGCCTATGACCATCGCGGAGACAGCATCCATATTCTGCGAAACCATCGTATTTAACGCCGCGTTGAACGAGGCGACACCGGATCAGCAGTTATCGATTCTCGAAAGCCAACTAATCGGCGCGACGCAGGTGATTGTCGATATCTACTCGCGGTACCTGTTCGAAACGGAGGTCTGCAAACGCCGCGCGAATGCCGACCTCGCCGCGGACGAGATGAGCGAGATCATGATCGATGCCCAGAAGCAGACGTACGGCGACGGGCTGGACGCAAATCATCTTCATCCGTACATGTGGCTCCTGAAACCTCATTACTACTATCACGGCGCTGATTTTTACAACTACCCGTACGCGTTCGGACTCCTGTTCGGACTGGGGATGTACGCTATATATCAAAAAGAAGGGGAAGCATTCATCCCGAGATATAAGGACCTTCTCAGGAGCACGGGAGAGGGCAAGGTCGCGGATCTTGCGGGTCGTTTCGGGATCGATGTGAGGTCGAAAAAATTCTGGGAGGACAGTTTGAAGCTGTATGTCGGGCAAGTGGACAGGTATTGCGAGTTATAAAGAAGTTGTGTGTGAATTAGTATAGACAACTCCAAGCTCTGGGAGATTTTTGGAGGATTGGGAATTGGTGGGTGTCGCTTGGAGTCGGTACAGGGAATATCGATTTCGGAGTAAATAAAACCGACGGTTGACGCCGTCGGTTGATTTTACAAGTCTGACCGAAACAGAAATTACAGCCAGCTTGAAATTTCCAGTCTCTGTTGAATCTGCGGTGCGCAGAACGTCGCATCCTCAGACTGGACATCCCTCATCGTGATACGTTCCATGGCTGCGTCGAGGATCAGCCTGAGGTAGTCGGGATACCTGAGGTTGTCGAATCCGGCCATCATGTTCATCTTCCCGTCCCAGCACCATCCCGGATTCGGGTTGACCTCGAGGAGTTTTATCACGCCGTGGTTGTCGGTTCTGAAATCGAACCTGGCGTTATCACGGCATCCGAGGCGCTCGAACAGGATGTTGGAGTAATCGACGAGCTTGCGGCGCTGCTCTTCGTCGATCTGGGCTACTTTATACTCTATCTGCGTCCAGTATGGAGAATCCGGCAGCCACTTGGATTCGTAACCGAGGATTTTCGGCAGCCCCTTGTCGAGCTTGCTGTAATCGACCTCGAGCACCGGAAACACGTGCATCGTGAGTCCGGGGTTACCGATCATAGCAACGCTGTATTCCGGTCCGGTTAAAAATTCCTGGATGAGGATTCCGACTCCGGGGATCTCCTCTCTCAGCTTCTGAAGGTAGCCGATGAGTTCGCCCGGCGAGTTCACCACGGCGTCCATCGTGATTCCGATGCTGCTGTCGCCGTAGTTGGGTTTCAGGAGCGCGGGAAGTTCGGCCGGGATGGTCGCGGCCTGGTCGGTCGGCCCGTAGTAGGTTTCCTCAGGGACCGGGATGCCGAAGGACGCGGCGATCGCGCGCACGACCGATTTGTTGTAGCACATCGCCAGACATGCCGGTGGACAGCCGGTATAGGGAATACCGAGCATTTCAAGAAAAGCTGGCACATGCAGCTCCCTGGTTGCGTCGTTCTTATATCCCTCGTCGCAGAGGTTAAAAACAAATTCCGGGGGATTGGCGCGGAGCTCGGTGATCATGGTCGAATGATTGCCCAGGTATTCGAAATTGTATTCCGTGAGCTCGCTCAGGGCGTCTTTCATGCGCTGGACAGTGTCGATGTCCTCGATATTAAACTGCCCATCGCGCTTTACGCTGTCGGGGAGGTCCGGGTCGCCGAGGAGTACCATAATGTTGGTGAAGGGCTTGAGGGTCGGAACCGTGACGCAGACCTTCCGTGGCGCGTCCGCAGTGAGGAAGATCCTGTTGGCCATCATGCCGAGGTCCTGTCCGCGGTGCGAGTCTGTTTCGATTCTCCCGTAATGCCTGATCGCATGATAACCGGCCCGGGTGAGAAGTTCCGCGATGGAATCTCTCGTATAGAGCCTTTCAGCGTAGAACTGGTCGGCGATCACGCCTTTCTCGGCATGTACGATCACTTCGCGGGACACAAGACGTCTGCCGTCGCCAGCAAGTGATCTCTCCCTGCAGACGAAGTGGTTCTGGTCGATCCATTCCCACGATCTGGCTTCATAATGGGTTTTAAGCCACTCGCCGTCGACAAGGTCCATCGCAAGCGTGCCCTCTGAAACCAGGACCCGCTCGACCGCTTCGAGCACCGCGAGGTCGTCGTCCTCGGTCTCGAAGTAGCCGAATGAGTTCCCAAACAGGACAACGCTATGGAAGGTGTTCTCGGGGAGTCGGATTATTCGCGCGTCACCCTCGTGGAAGTGGATGGTGAGGTTTTCCGACGAGGCTCGTTTTTTCGCTAGGCGGATCAGGTACTTGGACCTGTCCAATCCGGTGATATGACGGAATCCGCGTCTGGCGAGCTCGATTGAATGCCTGCCCTGACCGCAACAGAGGTCGAGGATTCTGTCATTGTGTTCGAGTTTGACCGCGCGAATCAGTAGATCGACGTCCCTGACAGTGTTGTCGCGGTTCTCGACCACGTCCCCATCGGTTTTGAGATAGACTGAGTTGAAAAGTGTTCGCCACCAGTCGGATGGCAGGTGCCTTTCCAGGTCCGATACCGGACCAAGGGTTCTGGCTGTTGTTGTTTGTTGTGGAGGGATTTTTTTTTGTCCCATTTAAATACTTTGATACAACCTCCGGATAGGAAGTATTCTCCCTGCACGGGCATGACGCGAAGCGCTGTTTGCTCTCATACGGCAAAGACCACGTGCAGCGATTAAATTTATCCCGTACGGGTCGGGATTTTCCATTTTTATTCGGATAAACGGCGCGAGCGAAAACGGGTTATTGCCATGCGTGCTTCTTCCAGCTCATTGAGCATTGCTCCCTGAGCTAATCCTCGCTCAGCGCTTTTTCCAGATTCCTCTCCTTCAAAAAAACTCAACATAAAAATACACTCAATCGAAAAAAATACAAGGGTAAAACCCATTTATGAGGATAAAAACTAAAATTTTTTCATCAGGTGGGCAAAAATAAACTTATACCACCTTCCCGATGGCGCCCATACAACCGTCCCCGGTCCCGATGGCGCCCATACAACCGTCCCCGGTTTTATGGGTGCCTCTGCTTATAAGAGGAGTTAAGTAATTCGGGACAGGCACCAATTCGGCTGTGGAGGCGTGATGAGTGTTCAGGTTTGGACGAGCCGAATTGTTGCCAGTCCCCAAATTTCTCAACTTTTTCAATTTGTTAACGTTTCTAAGAGTTATAATCCTTTTGCGGAGTAGTTTCATTATCAGTTTCGAGCGGAATTGCGATAGAATTACGTCATGTCGGATTCTTCGAGATGGCGCGCTGACCGCAGCGATGTGTGGGCGTTCGCGCTTCTACTCCTTGTCGTTATCATCGTCTTCAGAGGAGTTCTGAGCGGCGCTCGCGAGCCTTTTATCAGTTCGCTGAAAAATTTCGAGCCGTGGAAGAGCGAGCTTTCGGAGCAGGACCTCGCTCGTCCCGAAAGTTTCGCAAACGATCCGACCACCCAGACCTACCCGTGGGCTGTCTACGCTCATGAACATCTCAGGAACGGCGATTTTCCGCTGTGGAACACGCGGATGTTCTCAGGGACGCCGTTTGTCGCGAATCGACTCACCGGACTGTTCAACCCGCTTGTCCTGATCCCGGTCTGGCTTTTCACGCCGATGACCGGCCTCGCCATTTTTTACTTTATTCACTACCTGCTGGCCGCATGGTTTTTCTACCTGCTTCTGAAATCGCTCGGACTGTCTCGTCCTGCGGCGATTTTCGGCTCGCTTGCGTATATCCTCCAGGGCGCATATGTCCCATGGATGGGATTTATTGTCGCCGATAAGTGCTACCTCCCGATGTCGTTTTATTATCTCGAAAGAGCCTGCGAGAGAAAGGACCGTGCTGGAATAATCGGATTTATAATTTCCTTCCTGCTTCTTACTATAACGAGCTATCCGCAGATGGTTATCTTCGCATTTTATATCTTCCTTGCATGGGTCTTGTTCGCGAAGGCTGGAGGCAGGGACAATGCGCTTCGGCGAATGCTGGCTCTATTGATTCTGTTTGTCGTAGTTTTCTTTCTCGGCGCGATGCAGCACATCCCGATGCTGGAATTTTTCCAGAATTCACTGAGGGCGCATCCGGAATTTCAAGGCGAGCTGGCATCGAAGACAATAGTCGAACAGAACGACTCCCCGCTGACTCTCCTGGCTATCTACTTCCCGACCTTCTTCGGAGACTACATCGCCGACGATCTCGAGTCGCGGGCAAGGTTCGTCGTCGGGGTTTACAACCATGCCTACATAGGGTTCCTGGCGGCGTTCGGATTTCTTTTCGCGCCGCTGGTCCGGAAAAATCGGAGCGCGAAATTTTTCACGGTGATTTCCCTGATCGGGCTCGTGTTTATCGCATGGCACGGATTCTACATGCTTGCGGTTAAGATCCTGCCCGGACTCCGCATCAGCACGGTCAAGCCGGACTTCGTAACGCTGATGTCGATGATAATCGTGTCGTCATTCGTGCTCGACTATTTCTTGAAAAATCTGAAACTGGACGAGGAGTTCACAAGGAAGTTCTCGCGGGCTTACGGATGGCTGATTGGCGCGGTAATAGGGATGGGAATCGTGCTCATAGGCGCGAAATTCTTACCAGGATTTTTCGACCCGGACGGCGCGGTCCGGCTTCAGGGGATTTTTGGACACATCGCCCTCCTCTGGGGCGCATGCGCGTTTTTCTATTTTTTCACGAGGGGGAAAATCGGACTGAAATTCCTGAATACGGCGATTATCTGCGTCGTCCTCTTCGACCTATTACCATACAAGACCCATTTTACCCCGCTTGTGCCGAAGGGGAAGGTATGTTTCGAAACGCCCGCGACGCAATTTCTCGAAGAAAAAATGGAGCAGGACGGTCCGTTCAGGATTTTCCGCGACCGCAAGCTGATTCTCCCGCCTAACACACCGATGGCTTACGACCTCGATGAAATAGGCGGTTTCGACAGCTTCGTTTCGGCCGATTATTCGTTCTTCTTCAGGGATGTCGATCCCCCGGACCCGAATGACCCCGCAAAACGAGTGATGAGCTCCAACTCAAGGACCCTCGACCTTCCGAGCGATTACAATTCATACCGTCAGCCGTTCTGGTCGTTTCTCGGCGTGCGATATCTGATTTCTCCCGAGCCGATGGAGCTGCTTGGAGAGCCGTGGAGCCTTGTACGGTCCGGGAGTTTCAATGTCGGCTGGATTCCGGACTGGGGCTTGCTGCGGTCGATAAAAAACAGCTTCGATGCACGCATATACATCTACGAAAATTCGCAATGGCTTCCTCGGTGGTACATGGTCCCGGAGATTGTCCCGGCGGAGACAGTCGAGCAGGGATGGCACGCGGCTCAGTGGATCGACCCTTCCCAACAATCTGTTGTCGTGGGAATCGAGCACAAGGACATTCCTGCATCGCTACTGTCAATATCGGGACTGACCTGGCGCGACATGGGAACGGTTGAGATTAAAAATTACGGGGCCGATGAGGTCGAGCTTAATGCCGAATGCGTCCAGGATTGCCTGCTTGTTTTTTCCGACACGTACTTCCCCGGCTGGAAGGCATTTGTCGATGGCAAACAGGTTCAAATTTACCGCACGAACGGGATCGTCAAGGGGATAGTCCTGAATGCGGGAACACACAATGTGCGTTTTGTGTATGATCCTATCTCCTACAAAATCGGTTGGGGGCTGTTTGTTATCGGACTCATTCTTCTGCCGGTAATAATCAAACCGGTGCAGAGGCTTCTGACATCTTCAAATCAACTCTAATCAATTTAATTCCGGATGTTCGGGGACAGGCACCTTTTCGCACTGACATTGCTGGATAATTCGAGTATGCAGAGCGAAAAGTTGCCAGTCCCCTCCAGCAGACAGATTCACTAACAACATACAGTTTAAATATTCCGGGATTATCAAGGACGGTTTTCGTCCGTAAGAATTTCGATCTGGAGCCAGATTTTCGGCGCGATCTCGTCTTCATTGAGTTCCTTGACCCTGATGATGAATTCTTTTTCGCGGAATTCACGAGTCATGAAGCCGAAGGCGAGGTAATTTTCACCGATAAGACGTGTAAGCGCGTCATAGGAGTCGGATGAAATCTTCATGCTGGTTCTTAAAATCTGGTCGGTGTAATAGCGGATATCGACAACCTGGCCGTCCAGTTCGAGGATCACATCGTTATGCCCCTGTTCGAGCGCCATGTTGAGAATTGAGAGGAAAATAGATTTTACCGCGTCCCAGGACTGATCTTCGAACGAGCGGAAGATGTCCTCGATTCGGTCGCGGCGACGTCCCGGGACGACTTTCCTGATGATGGGAATTCTGATAATACCGGTCTGGTCCTCGGTCCACTCGTAGACGATCAGGTTCCCCTGGTACGCGAGCTGGTATTGACCGGTTTCGAAATAGTCGCCGGTCATGATGTGCTTGACGAGGTCCCAGTAGGCCTTGGGGATCGCGAGGTTCTTTTCGTATTTCCCGTCGACCATGAAGAAGGTCTGGACGCGTTCGGACTCGGTCCTGAAAAGGACTTCGGACGCACGTCCGCCGGCCGCGTCGAGGAGGATCTGCTCCACAAAAGCGACACACTGCTTACGCTCAGTATCGTCGTATGGCATACTCATCACAATATATTATCGTCCGAGACTAATTATGCCTTGATTTAAGCCAACCCAGTCAGGATTAAATCCTATCATAATCAGTTTACCGCCCGTATGAAGGTCAAACAAGATATTAATCGATATATTTTTCATTTTTTGAATATCACACTTGCAAATTGTCCCCAAAATGGGTACTATTGTCCCCAATATGGGGACATTAAGAATTAGTGATTCGATTTCATCCGCTCTGTTTCCGAAAACAAGGAAAGCGATACTGTCAGCGCTTTTCACCGAACCCGATCGCGAATTCTACCTCCGCGAAATCATCCGCCTCGTCAATGCCGGCCAAGGTGCGGTTGAGCGAGAGTTGCGCAGCCTCCATAAATCAGGGCTTATCCTCAGGCAAAAGAAAGGTAATCAGGTTTTCTTCAAAGCCAACCCGGACAGTCCGATTTTTAATGAGTTGAAATCGATCATTATCAAGACCGCCGGCGTCGGTGATATCATCAAGTCGTCGCTTATTCCGGTTGCCGACAAAATTAACTGCGCCTTCATTTACGGCTCGTTTGCGAAGGGCACCGAAAGACCGTCAAGCGACATCGACCTCATGGTAATCGGCAGCGTTTCGCTCCGTGAGATCGTCCGTGCCGTTACTCCGGCACAGAAGCAACTAAACCGTGAAATAAACCCGTCAGTGATGTCGCGAAGTGAATTTATTACCCGCCAAAAGAAGCGGGATTCCTATATCGCTGACGTAATCAAATCCGACAAAATCATGCTGATAGGTGACCGTAATGAACTTGAAATACTGGTGTGAGCAAGGCTGGATTGAAGAAGCGGATGTCACATGGGAACCGCACGGACTTGAAAGTCCGTGCGACGCGGATCACGGACTGGAAAGTCCGTGCGACTCGGTCACGGACTGAAAGTCCGTGTTACACTAAACTTCCAGATACTCAACCTGCGGCGCGTAGGTGTTGATGAAAATGCGGCGCGGTTCGACATCGTCGCCCATAAGTTCAACAAATGTCGTTTCGGCTTCAGCCTCATCGGCAAGCTCGACTTTCAAAAGCACACGATTTTCCGGATCCATTGTCGTACGCCAAAGGTCGATCGCATCCATCTCGCCCAGACCCTTGAACCTGTTGACCTCGTAACGCTTTCCCTTAAGCTCGGTTTCGGTATATTTGGCCAGCTCGTGATCGTTGAGAGCGTAATAGTTTTTGTCGCCCCAGCGGACGCGATAGAGCGGCGCCTGCGCGATATAAACATGCCCGCGCTTGATCAGATCCAGCATATGGCGATAGAAGAACGTGAGAGCGAGGGTCATTATGTGGCTGCCGTCGACATCGGCATCGGTAAGGAGGATTATCTTGTGATATCTCAGCTTCGAGATATCGAACTCCTCTCCCACCCCGCATCCGACGACCGTAATGATATTCGAAATTTCCTCGTTGGATAGCACTTTATCAAGGCGGGCTTTCTCCACATTGATGATCTTGCCCTTGAGCGGGAGGATTGCCTGATAGCGGCGGTCTCGTCCCCCTTTCGCCGACCCCAACGCGCTGTCGCCCTCGACAAGGAATAGCTCGCAGAATGTTGGATCCGGCTCTGAGCAGTCCACCAGTTTGCCTGGGAGGTAGGTCGATGTCAGATAATTCTTTCTCCGCAGACGTTCCTTGGTCTTTCTGGTCTCTTCGCGAACGCGCTGCGCGGCGAGTCCTTTCTGGACGATCCGCTTAGTCACAGCGGGGGTCTCGTTGAGCCAGTCCTTGAACGATTCATAAACCGCGGATTGAACAAGGCCTTTGATCTCGGTGTTGCCGAGTTGTTCCTTCGTCTGGCCCTCGAATTGCGGATCCGTCAGCTTGACGGAAATTATCGCGGTAAGGCCTTCCTTCACATCGTCGCCCGACAGATTTTTATCTTTTTCCTTGAGGATTTTCGTATCGCGTCCGACCTGGTTGATCGCGCTTGTGATGGCGGTGCGGAAACCGATCACGTGGGTGCCGCCTTCTTTCGTATTTATATTATTCGCGAAAGCCAGGACCGTTTCGTGATAGCTGTCGTTATACTGGATGGCGGTTTCGATGATAACCGGTTTGCCGGACTCGTCCGTGAGCTGACGGACATCGTGAAACGGCTTCGTAAAGAGAGCATCGTGCTTCTGGTTTAGGTGCTTTACATAGGCAGCGATTCCTCCGGAGTAACAGAACTCATCCTCGCGGACAGCGCCGTCCCGCCGGTCGACGAGTTGGATTTTCAGCCCGGCGTTGAGGTAGGCAAGCTCTCTGAGACGTCTGCTGACGATGTCATAGCTGAATGGAAGGTTTTCGAAGACCTGCTCGTAATCGGGATAGAACGTAACCTGCGTGCCGGTTTTTTTCGTGGGCTTATCTTTTATCAAGCCGGTTTTGACGACCCCGCGCTCGTAGCGCTGACGCCAGACATAACCGTCTCGGCTGACCTCGACCTCACACCACGCGCTGAGGGCGTTCACAACGCTGACACCGACACCGTGCAGGCCGCCCGACACTTTGTAGCCCGCTCCCTCGAACTTGCCGCCGGCGTGCAGCATGGTCATTACAACCTCAAGCGCGGATTTGTTCTCCTGGAGATGCAAATCGACCGGAATTCCGCGGCCGTCGTCCTCGACCGTCACGCTGCCGTTTTCGTTTATAGTTACCTTGACCTTCGTCGCGGCGCCCGCCATAGCCTCATCGATTGCGTTGTCCACGACCTCCCAGATAAGATGATGCAGTCCCTTTTCACCGGTCGACCCGACATACATCGCGGGACGCATTCTGACCGCTTCAAGGCCTTTGAGGACCTTGATGTCGCCCGCGTCATAGCTGCCGTTCTTATCGACCTGCGTCCCGGTATTGACCAGACCCGTTTTTTTGATCTTGTCCGGATCCGTCGGGAAAAGTTCCCTCGAATCTTCGTTATCTATCGCATGTTCTTTAGCCATTTCAGTTCACTTTCGTTGTTAAACAACCCCACAATTCTTATTTGTGTCGGGCACTAAGCTTTGTTGCGCTCTCATACTTTTATGTCTTTCGGCCAAATAAAGTAGGCACCGAATTTCTGGGAATACTTGGCTTCGCCTCCTGCTTTCTTTCCTGCATCCGTGAGTTTAAGTTGGTCTCCGTCACGTTTGAGCAATCCCTTTGCCAAAAACCGATCTGTAAGTTCCGATGTCTTCTTTCCCAAAGCCTTGGCAAGCTTCGAAGTAGTGAGCTTGTCGTAGTCCGACGTTGAAGAATCTTTTGTCTCCGGTTCTTCCTCTTTCTCTTCGGGCTCTTTAACTTTTTCCGCCGATAGGCGGACTTGGTCACTAATTCGTATTAACCGCTGAGCTTCTTCGTATGTTTCCCGGTAAAGTTCCGCATCGTCTTCCTTTAAGATGAAAACTCCCATTTCATTGTTGTTTATCTGGCTGAAATCATAAAGGTTCATGGACGTGATGATTGCTGCTTTTTCATTCAAGTAACATTTGGCGTGGAGATTCTTACAGAAGCTTATACGAACGAACTCTAGCTTCTGAAGCCAGTTGATCTCCTCTGGAGCGAGATCGCTCTTGCCGTACACAATGCGAACATCGATCTTCATCCGGTCCTTGTCCACCAGAAGTTCCTTGATTCGATCATTCAACTTTAAGTAGGGACTGATTATGATCAGCCGCTCCACAGCTTGCTTGAGCAGATCTTCGAGATGGGAGTTAATGTGGGTGGTATTTAGAAATTTCGCCATGTGCTTTTCCTTTTATCAATTAGTCTTGTCTATTTCTTCCCCCCAGGGATTAAGATTCATCGGTTACAAGAGGCTCGTTGTCGTCCTCATCGTCTCCGAGATCCTCTTCCTTCATGACAAGCGCGCATGATGCCACCGCGTCGCCCTCGTCGAGGTTCATGAGCTTGACCCCCTGAGTGGCGCGACCGATCCTGCTGATCTTGCTCACCTCCGACCTGATTACGATCCCGCCCTTGCTGATAAGGATCAGTTCGTCGTCCTCGGCGGCGCTCAGGATATTCAGCACCGTTCCAGTCTTCGAAGTCACCCGCGCGCAGATCAGTCCTGAGCCTCCGCGATTCTGGAGCGTGAATTCGTCGAATGCTGTTCGTTTTCCGTAGCCGTGGTCCATGACAAGAAGAAGGTCCTTGCCTTCCTCGACAGTCACAAGATCAACAACAGAATCGTTCTTGCCGAGCCTGATGCCCTTGACACCCCGGGCTGTGCGTCCCATGGGGCGGACATCGGTCTCCTTGAACCTGATCGACTTGCCCTGTTTCGTCGCGAGGATGACCTCATCTTCGCCGCTGGTAAGCCTGATCCACTCGAGCTGGTCGCCCTCATCGAGTCCGAGCGCGATTTTTCCGCTCGACGGGATGAACGCGTAGTCTTCGAGCGCTGTTTTCTTCACGGTGCCTTTGTGAGTGGCCATGAAGATGTAGCCTGGCTCCTCGAACGACTCGACCGGCAGCAGCGCGACAACCCTTTCATCCGGCTGGAGGCTGATCAGGTTATTGACCGGGAGCCCGCGCGCGGTACGGTCATATTTCGGGACCCTGTACGCCTTGAGTCCGAACACCCGTCCCGTATTAGTGAAGAACAGCAGCGTGTGATGGGTCGTGGTGACGCGGATGTAACCGACCTCATCGGTCTCCTTCGTGCTCATCCCGCGCACACCCCGTCCGCCGCGATGCTGGGTCTTGTAGGACTTGACCGCTATACGCTTAATATAGCCGGTCTTCGTCAATGAGAGAATCACCTTGGTCTTCGGAATCAGCTCCTCCGAGCCGATCTCGATCATTTCGGGATTGATTATCGTGCGGCGCTCATCGCCGTATTTTTTCTTTATGTCGACAAGGTCGCTCTTGATGATTTTCAGAACTTCCTTATGGTCGCCCAGAATCTCTTCAAGACGCTTAATTATCTTGTTGAGCTCTTCCTGCTCGGCCTGCAATTTGGTCAATTCGAGATTGGTCAGACGGTGCAGGCGCATGTCAAGAATTTCCTGCGCCTGAATCTGGCTGAAGTCGAATTCGGAGACCAACCGCTCGCGAGCTTCAGTTGAGTTCTGGCTCGACCTGATTGTCGCGATGACCTCATCGATGATGTCGAGGGCTTTGAGCAGTCCCTCGACCTTGTGCAGGCGCGCTTTCGCTTCCTTCAGCTCGAATTTCGACCGCCGGGTAATGACCTTGATGCGGTGGTCGCGATACGCCTCGAGAGATTCCTTCAGGCTGAAAACCTTCGGCTCATTCCCTATCAGGGCGAGCATGATCACATTGAATCTGGTGTAAAGAGCGGTTTTCTTGAAGAGTACCTTGAGGATTTGTTTAGGGATAAATTCTTTCTTGATGACAATGACAATGCGCATGCCGGTACGGTCGGACTCGTCGCGAAGGTCCTGGATGCCCTCGATCTGATTGTCCTTGGCAAGCTGCGCGATTTTTTCGATCAGGTCGGCTTTTTTGACCTGGTATGGAAGCTGGGTCACGACAACCTGGTGCTTGCCTCCGGGAAGCGGCTCGATTATCGCGCGGGCGTAAACATCGATGGCTCCCCTGCCGGTCTCGTACGCCTCCTTGATTCCCTTCGTGCCGAAAATTGTGGCGCCGGTCGGGAAGTCGGGTCCGGGCAGGACCTTCATCAGGTCGCTGATTGTGCAATGGGGATTGTCGATTAGAAGGGAGATCGCGTCGCAGACTTCCGAGATGTTATGAGGCGGGATATTGGTCGCCATGCCGACCGCGATTCCCGATCCGCCGTTAATTAATAATGCCGGGATGCGTGCGGGGAGCACCTCTGGCTCCTGCCTGCTCTCATCGTAGCTGGGAACGAAGTCGACCGTATTTTTTTCAATATCGGTGCAAAGTTCCTCGGCGATTTTCGACATGCGGACCTCGGTGTAGCGGTGCGCGGCGGGAGGATCGCCGTCGATCGAGCCGAAGTTTCCCTGGCCGTCGATAAACGGATATCTCGAGCTGAAATCCTGGACCAGGCGGGTCATGGTGTCATATATCGCGAGGTCGCCGTGCGGGTGATACTTCTTATGGACGTCGCCGACAACCGCGGCCGATTTTACGCGTCGTTTGTCCGCCCTGTAGCCTTCCTCGTACATCGAATAGAGAATGCGCCTGTGGACAGGTTTCATGCCGTCGCGGATGTCCGGAAGCGCTCTGGATTTAATAACGGAAAGCGCATACGTGATGTACGCGTCCTTCATCTGCTTCGAGATCGCGACATCGATAATGTGCCCGTTTTGAGGGATATCGCCTTCATGCGGCGGCATTTCGCCGTCGGTTTCGGGGTCCATCTCAGGATGATCGGAATTAGTCACTCTTTAATAACCTTAATTCAGAACGCCACATAAAAATGGGCGGATTTTTTACTGCCGCAAAGGGAAAATTATAGCAGAAATCCGGCCGGATTGCCAGTTTACCAACAAGTCTGGAGGCCACTATCCATGCGGGTTAGAGGGGAGATTTTAATCATATCGTGTCATGGCCATCCTGGCCGTGGAATTTAAGCGGCATGCCCATCCTTGGGCATGCGCTGGAAGCGCATGAAGCTGAAAAACCATCGACAGGATGTCGATGACACAATTAGATTTATGTGTGGATTATTCTTTCATCCAGGTCTTGATGACCTTGGATGCGGCCTCGGGATCGTCCTTGATCATGCGCTCGATCTCCTCGCGGATCTTTATCTTCTCAAGCGTTTCCGGGTCGGCGTCAGGTAGCTCGACATCGATCTCCTCTTCCTCTATTGGCGACGGTCCGGCGAACGCGAGTAGGCCGCCCTCAATCGGCTTCAGGAAATTCCTGAGGACCAGCAGCAGGATAATCAGCATGAAAACGATCAGCGTTATCCTGACCACCCAGTACATTATCTCTTCCTTGGACATCGGCAGGGGTTTGCCAAGCTCTTCCCTGAGGGATGTGTCGAACTGTTTGAACGCGACCGTGAGGCTGTCGCCGTCCGCCAGTTTCAATCCGACGCCGTTCGCGATGAGGTCCTCGATCGCGGTAATCTCATTCGGGCCAATCGCGTCCTCAGCCTTCCCCGCAGAATCGATGATCACGCCGACCGTGCATCTTTTGATCGAGCCGGGAGCCTGCACCCTTGTCTCGTGGGTGGTCGAGACGTTGTAGTCCTTCGATTCGGTCGAGCTGTCGGCCTTGTACGGCTGGTTACCCGTCGCGACATAGGACGGGATATTGCTGTCCGCGCCGGGCACGCCTACCGGAGCGAGGTTACCCTCACCCTCAGTGGAATCCTCAGTCCGCTCCTCGTGGCTCATCACGCCGTGTTCCGTGCCGCTGACCGGATCGTACTGAACGCTCTCGGTCGAGACCTCGTCGAAATCCATCTCGCACGAAAAACTTACCGCGACCTTGCCCATCCCGTAGACCGGCTCGAGGAGGGCGCGGATGTCTGCGGCGCGCTGAAGCTCATAGTTGCGGCGCGCTTCCTCCTGCGACGGCATCAGTCCCCCGGGCTGGGACGCGGACGGTCCGGTTAGGAGGTTCATGTTCTGGTCGATGATTGTGACGCTGTCGGGGCTGCCGCCGATGGCTCCGGCGACGAAGGTCCTAATCGCGCCGATCTTGTCCCTGGCCAGCGCCGTACCGGGCGGCACTATGTTAAGGACAACGCTCGCGGTCGGCGCTTCCTGCTCCGCGATGAAGGGCGTGGGCTGCGGAAGCGTAAGGTGCACACGCGCGGATGTAACTTCGTCGAGGACCATTAATGTACGGGCAAGCTCGCCTTCGAGCGCCTGAGTGATTCTTACACGCTGGGTGCGGTCGGAAATTCCCAGCGGGGATTTATCCAGAATTTCATATCCATTAGCGCCAGTGGGCATGAAACCGCCCGACGCGAGAGAAATTCGCAGCTCGTCGACCTTGTCGGCGGGAACGAAAATGCTCGCGCCGCCGTCCCTGACCTGGTATTTTACATTCTGGCTCTGAAGTTCGGAGATGATCTGCCCTGCGTCGGCGGGTTCGAGGTTGCCGTAGAGAAGCGCGTTGGACGGCTGGCGGGCGGCGGAGATCCAGACAATGAGGGCGACCGCGAATATCATCACCGACGCAACGAGTATGAGCTTCTCACTGGAGTTGAGCCGTGCCCAAAGAAGATTGATCTGGGCCGGGAAGGATTTCGGTTCTGATCTCATGTCTGCCCCCGATGCTTACTGTTCCGCATGCGGCTATGGCTCTTGCTAAACCGGCATACGGCTGATTTCCTGGTAAGCTTCGATTAGTTTGTTCCGAATCTCGATCAGAAGCTCCATCGCGATCTGGGCTTTCGTGGCCGCAAGCATCACCTGATGTAGCTCGACCGGTTTCCCGAGCGCGAGATCGACCTGAAGGCGGTCCGCTTCCTGCGACAGGTCGGTCACCCGGTTGACGCCCTGGGCGAGGAGGTCGGCAAAGCTCTCCGGTCCCGCCGGAGGTTTATCAATGGTTGTGCTCACCCTGAACTCGGGGAGCAGATGCTTTAAGACCTGTCCTGTTTCTTCAGTTCTGATCATCGCATTGACATACACGAAGTTCCCCACCTCGTAAGTGGGGACCTAAAGTGATTCATGTATAGTTAATATCCATAAAGGGGGCAGGAATTTTTAATCATTTTTACTTTTATTAAAGTAAAAGGGTTGACGGTTACCGTCCCATCGCGATAGTCCGCATCAGAAGCTGTTTTGTCGTCTCGAAGACCGAGAGATTGGCTTCATATGCGCGGTTGGACTCGATTAGGTCGACCATCTCGACAATGGGATCGACATTCGGCAATGACACATTGCCAAACTCGTCTGCATCCGGATGTCCCGGGTCATACACTGTCTTGAACGGAGAATTATCTTCGATAACAGAAACAACCCTGACGCCGGCGAAGGGAAGCGGGGCGCGTCCCCAGCCGTAGCCCGGAGGCTCGCCTGGATGGGGGGGGGAGACATTTCTCGACGCGAACACCGCGAGCTTTCTCCTGAACGGGCCGCCCTCCGGAGTGCGCGTGGTGGTGGCATTCGCGATGTTGTCCGCGATGATATCCATCCTGAGGCGCTGGGCGGTCATTCCGCTGGAGGCAATGTCAAGGGTGGAACCGAGGGACATCTATTCTATCGCCTCCCCTCTGAGATGGCAGTCCTGAGAGCGCTGAAACGCCGCGAGACCAGTTCCGTGAGAGTGGAATACATTATCGCGTTTTTGGCCTCCAGGGCTGTTTCCTGGTCGATGTCGACATTGTTGCCGTCAAGGCGATAGGTTGTCCTGTCGTCGGTGTAAATCACACCGTACGGCGTCACCATGCCCTTGAGCCCGTGCAGGGAGTGTTTCGGCAGATGCCTTGGATCGATCGTGCCCGGTTCCGGGATGATTGCGTCCTGACGTCCGATCTCTCGCGCCAGCACGTCCTCGAACCGGAGCCTAAGGGCTTTGTAATTCGGGGTGTCGGCGTTGGCGATGTTGTTCGCGATAAGGTGGGCGCGAGTGGCGGATCCATCGAGCGCGCGCTCCAGAGCAATTTGAGTCGTATCATTAAAAAGAGCGTTAAACATGAAAAAAGACCCCGAGAGTTCTATCTCTCATATCTCTCAGATTGAATTTTCGACATTTTAAGCGGAAACTAAAGGCTTGCAGGCCGCAAATGAGGGGAAGTGTTACATGGGTAAATTATCCACATTTAAGCGATATTGATGCTAACAATTTAAATCGTTTGGAATAGGGCAATTTGGGCAGGATTTCACATGTGGGTCGTAATAATGTATAAGTTTAGCCTAAATTCTTGAAAGTCGGAGTGCGTATTCCCCACTTCTCCACATTAATGATGTGGAATACAGGGATTTTTGCAATACTGCAACGTCCATATAGCGTGTATAGCTTTAAGGAAATTAGCTGACCAGAAATTTCAACATTAATCCACATTCCCAAACCGGTATCACATTCTATTTTTACCGGTTTTATCGGTTTTCCGAGTTAATTAAGCCCTTTCGGTCAGACGCTCATGCTCGGGACGCAGGTACTCTCGTATCCAGGTTCTTCCACTACCCCACCGTATATCAAAACTTTTTCGACGTCTGAGAACTCTTTCGATGTCGATGTAAAGAAACCAGGGTCCCGCGACACAGGCCAGAGGGTCCGTGAAAAGCGCCTTTAGCCAGCCATAGAGATTCTGCAGGAAAATTAACGGGAGATCGGGTGCGAGACTTGAAAAACTTTCATGTTTCCATAATATTCGCTTTCGATTTCCGTACGCCCGGAGCCTCACGTTAAGTTCCCGACGTCCTCCGGACCCCGCCAGCGCGTGGGTTCCCCGAGCATCGGGCACAAAGCCAAGCTTCCATCCAGCCCGATGCATACGGTAGTCAAGGTCGACATCCTCAAAGTACGCGAAGAAATCGGGATCGAACGGTCCTTCGATCTCGCGCGACGATTCGAGCGCCTCCCTTCGGAAAAACGCGCATGCAGCGGAAATGCCGAACACTTCCCCTTCCGGCCACGGAATTTCCGCGTCGGGCTCTAATGCCAATCCTGTCCCGCGATTGCGTACGATCCGGTCCCTGAAAATAACATGACCGGTGGTGTCTATAACGCGTTTCGATTCGCCGCTGGATTTTCGAAAGAGTGTCCCGGTGATCCCGCCCCAATCCGGGTGATGTTCAAGCGTGTCGGTGAGAATTTTGAGATAGTCCGGAGCGAGCTCGACGTCCTGGTTCAGAAAAAGGACAAGAGGGAATGTCGATTCCGCGTAAAGAAGGTTGTTTCCGGCGGCGAAACCGATGTTTGCGGGCACATCGAGAATTTTCCATGAAAAGACACATGGTTGCTGAGCCATAAAATAGCCCGCCCATTCGCCCGTGCCGTCAGGGCATCCGTTATCGAGCATCAAAATTTCAAGCTCGACTGAATCCTGGGCAAGCAGAGACTCAAGACAGGAGTCGATGGTTTTACGGCCCCGATAAAGAGGGATGAGGACGCTTATTTTGGGAGCATCGGACATAGGATGTCGAACCGCGGATTTCGAATGTTTGAATTGTAGCAGAGTAAAGCCCCGGTAGCAGCTACCCTCCGCTCTAAAGTGCACACAAAAAAGCGCTTCCGAGGGGAAGCGCGGATAAATTTCAAAAAGCGAACGCGATCAGGAAATATTCCAGACAACGTAAATGGAATCGGCCTGTGGTATCGGCATGCACTGGTCGATAACCGACACGACAACATGATATGTCCCGGCGCCGCCAGGGTCGACAGATCCTGATAATTCTCCGGTAGTGGGATTCATAGTGATCGTGGACGGCAAGCCTCGAGCGAACCAGACCAGGCTGCCGTCCCCGCCCGTGGCGCTCATGGTGTGGCTGTAAGGAGAACCGTCCGCAGTGGGAGTGGGAATTGTGAAGTCCGTAATAACAGGAACGCCCGCTCCACACCCGCTTGCGGTTTCCAGCGTAATTGTGAAATCAAGAAAAGTATCACACTGGGCTCCCGGGTCGGTGCATGAATCGCAAACCTGGATGTCCAATTGGTATATCCCGCCATCCGAAATTTCTGTCGTGCCGACTATAAGCCCTCCCGGCAACAGCACAACACCTATTGGGAGGGGCGGTGTGGCATCGAGGAGGGTCCATGTCAGCGCACCTTCGCCGTTCAACGCGTTGAGGGACACCCACACACCGGTACCGGCGGGTTGAGGCGGCATCGCTGGGGGCTGAATTTCGGGAGCCGGCATGCACCCCTCCGATACAATGTTAAGCGTGCAATCCAGGTTATCCGACTGGGGACCGAGCCAGCACGAGTCAAGTACACTTACGCTCAAGTTATACACCCCGACATCCGAAATGGTCGGAGCGCCCTCTATCAGACCCGATGAGCTTAATGTGAATCCCGCTGGGAATCCCAACCCAGACAGCCAGGAAAGGGCACCCTCGCCGCCCGTTGCCGTAAACTGGTACGAATAAGGCTGGTCGATAAGCGCATCAGGAAGCAGCGCCGGTGACGTAATCTGCGGCCCTGCTGCGCACGGTCCGGAAATTGTCAATGTCAGGGTAGTCTCGGCACACTGCGGAATCGTACATTCATCGCAAACCCGGAAGTGAAGCGGGTAATCGCCCTCGGTGTCGACGGCGGGGATTCCGGACAGCGTGCCGTTGTCGTGGGTCATCCCCAACGGAAGAACACTATCCGGATCAATCAATTCGTACGTTAACGTTCCTTCTCCGCCCGACACATTCAAAGTGAAGTTGTACTCGAAACCCGGCGCTCCCTGCGGTAATTCCGTCGACTCAATTACAGGGGGGCCGGCGCAACCAGCATTGATGATGAAGTTATAGATGTGCTCATCCGTCTGCACGCTTGTGGAGCAGGAATCCGTCACCATGATTCCAATATCGTTGTAAGTACCGCCGGATTCCGGGCCGGGAGTCCCGTGCAGATGCCCGTCCGTTTCATCAAGCTCCAGGCCCAGTGTCGAAAGAACTGTGCCTGTTGTCTGGGTCCATGAGAGAGGCAGGACGCCGTCAGTGGCCGAAAAAGTCAAGTTATATTCCACGCCTACCGTGGCATCCGCCATCGTGGTCTGATTAATACTCGGGGCGGGTCCGCACGATTCGTTAACGTGGAAATCGAATGTGCCGGAATCGATTTGAGGACCTACGCTGCAGGAGTCGGCTACTTCCACCTTAACCTGGTAGTCGCCGGATGTCCCAGCGTCCGGTGTGCCGGTGATTGTGCCGTTTTCCGGATTTAACAAAAGCCCTGACGGCAGATTGCTGAGAAGCGTCCAGGTTTTAACTCCGTCGCCCCCGCTGGCCAGGAACTGGAAAATGTATTCCACGCCTTCGGTGGCGGAGGTGATGGGCGATTCGGTGGTTATTACCGGAGGCGGGAGGCAGGGCGCAGCCGCTGGAGCGACGGCAAGAAGGAAATCCTTGGTCGCGCACTGTGCGGCAATCGGGCATGAATCGCAAATCTGGACCGTGAAGTTATAGTTCTTACCGGAAGCGCCGGCAGTACCGATCGCCGGTGTGCCCTTGACCAGGCCGTCGGAAGTAAACTGCATGCCTGCGGGAAGAGCGCCGTCGATCAGAGACCATGTCACGGTTCCGTGACCGCCGGCATGATCCAACTGCTGACTGTACGGGATTTTCTCAATAGCGCCGGGGAGCGAGAATGTCGTGATCACAGGCGCGGGATCGCATTCAAATTCCTCACCTGCGACAACAAGTACAACCTCGACCGTATCGCATTGGATTCCGATCGGACACTCGTCGCAAACTTTAATTGTCAGCGGGTATTCATTGGCTGTTCCGACGTTCGGGGCGCCCATGATGACCCCATCCTCGAACGTCAAACCGGCTGGAAGCGCGCCTTCCGGAATTTCCCACGTAAGGGCGCCTTCACCACCGGCAGCTTTCATCTCATAGAAATACGCCTCTGAGACTTTCGCGTCCGGGAGAGCTGTAAAGAGAATCTCGGGCGGCGGGGCACACTGTCCGCTTATATCGCAGCCTATGTACAAATTGAATACGCCTGACGATTCACGCTGCCCATAGGGGCTTGCATCGACAGCCTTTGCGATGAACTCGAGCATCAGAGGGCCGTATCCCAAAGGAATGTCTCCTGTTATGCGACCGTCATGAGTGAGCTCAAGGTACCACGGCAGCGCAGCTCCGTCCGGCAGAAGCGTCCATATGAAGGGTGGGTATCCGCCCTCGAGGAAAAGCGTTTCATCGTAATGGTTACCGCATTTTCCCGGAGGCAGCGGTCCGCCGGCCACGTATGGGGGCAGGACACCTCCGAGAATATCCGTGTAATCAAAAGTCAGATCCGTGCTGACCATCGTGACAATCGAGCCGTCCTCGGTTAACAACCAGACCTTGACAAAAACATTGCTGGTCTTCTCGCCAATAGGCAGGTCGGCAACGGCGTGCCACCAGAATATGAATGTCGTGCTGCCTTCCGGGATCACCACCTGCCCATAGGCCGTGGGATTCGGGCGACCGGGAGCAGACGTCATATTAACGAATTCTTCTCCCTCAACCTTAAAGAGGAACGCGAGCGCTGCTTTTGTCGCGGTTGGGGAATCCACTCTGATTTGGATTGGGACTGTGGATCCGTACTGGAGGACGTTCAACGATTTAAGGAAAATCGTGGGAAGGGCGCCCTGCTGGGGTCCGTTCCCTTTTCCAAAACATCCGGACAGGCCGGTTAGAAGCCATACCAGGATTACGACCGTAATTATGTGGTAGAAAGCGATTCGTCGGGACATAGGTCTCGCAAGCCTCCTTTGAGGTCGGGCGGCAACCGATATGCCACCCGCAAGCAAGGTAACATACAATTGTACCCGCCTTGGCGGGTATAAATCAAATAAAGTCGCCCTGGAATAAGTATCATCTATTATTTTTAAAATATTACCAATTCGGAAGGAAGTCGGGAAAATCGCCAAAAAGTGCCATTTTAGTGTGAGTCAAATGGGTTTTTGTCAAATCAGGAATATGAGTTTGAAATGGAATTAATTCTCGCATGGAACGATTAAAGTTGTTATAATACGGACTTTATTCAGGGCATTCAAACCGCATTAAGGAGAGAGCAATGGAGAAAAAGCGTGAGCGATGGTCGTCACGGGCTGTTTTCATACTCGCGGCCGTGGGGAGCGCCATCGGACTCGGCAACGTATGGCGTTTCCCGTACATCGCGTTTAAATACGGGGGCGGCGCGTTTCTTATTCCGTACTTTTTCGCGCTTCTGACCGCCGGAATTCCGGTATTAGTGCTCGAAATGGCGATCGGTCAGCAGTTCCAGGCCGCCGCGCCGGCAGCCCTCAGAAAAGCCAGAAAATGGTTCGAATTCGTGGGCTGGTACGCTATCCTGACGGCGCTGGTTATCACTATGTATTACTGCGTCATAATGGCCTGGAGTCTGAACTACATGGTCCACTCCCTGACACTTGCATGGCGCGAAGACGCAGCAGCCTTTTTTTATGGCAACCTTCTTAACCGGAGTGTCGGCGCTGAAAATATTGGCCAATTGGGCTCGGTCTCATGGTTAATAGTGCTATCACTTATTATTACCTGGATTTCCATTTATCTTTGTGTACGGAAAGGCACTGAGTCGGTCGGCAAAGTTGTATGGGTCAGCGTGACGCTGCCCCTGCTTCTTCTCGTGATAATGTTCTTTCGCGGAATCACGCTTCCAGGAGCCATGGAAGGGATCAAGCTGTATCTTACACCCAACTGGCCTGCCCTGCTGGACCCCAAGGTATGGGCAGCGGCATACGGACAGATTTTCTTCACGCTGTCTGTGGGATTTGGAGTGATGACGGCGTACGCGAGCTTCAGGCCGAAAAAAACGGATATCACGAACAGCGCGTTTATGACCGGCTTGTCAAATTCGGGAGTCGAATTCTTCGCGGGCTTCGCGGTATTCGCGGTAGTCGGATTCATGGCGCATGAACTAAGCGTTCCCATCTCAGACGTGGAGAAAGCGGGAGTGGAGATCGGCGGTTTGGGACTTGGGTTCATTACTTACCCGAAAGCAATAGCCCTACTGCCGGCCGCTCAACAGCTTTTCGGAATCCTGTTTTTCCTGATGCTCTTCAGCCTCGGAATCGACAGCGCGTTCAGCCTTACAGAGGCCGCAAGCACCGCGTTCGCCGACAAGTTCAAGTTTAACCGTCACTCCGCGACAGTCATCATCTGCATAATCGGATTATTCGGCGGCATTCTGTTTACGTCTGAGAAGGGTTATTATTGGCTCGACATCGTAGACCACTGGATGAACCAGTACGGGCTTGTAGTGGTTGCCCTGCTTGAATGTATTTTCCTGGGCTGGTTCTTCAATCTCAAAGGGCTGTCGCAGGAGATAGACAAATACGGTGAAATCAAGACCAAGGGCTGGTGGATCGTTATGGTCAAATACGTCACACCAATCATACTTGGAGTTATCACGGTGTGGAGCTTTATTGAGGAAGTTAAAACTCCGTATGGGGGGTATCCGGTATGGGCGCTCTGGGCCGGAGGTTGGGGTGTAAGCATTTTCCTCTTAATATTGAGCATCTACTTCTCGAACCTTAAAGGACGCACACTTAGCGTGGAGGTGAAGAAATGAGTATAGGCGCATGGGTAATGCTGATTATCGGCTGCGTAATTCTTTACGGTGGGCTTTCACGGTCGTTTTACGTCGCTCACAAACATGCCAAGAAATACGGTCTGGACGAGGATGAGCCCGATATAGGTCCAACACTATAATACAATCTGTATATTCAATGCAGGATTAAACCGACGCAATTACAATGGTATCCGGAGCGCGGCGCGTGAAGAACTGCCGCGCTATTTTTAAGTCCATCTCGCGGGTTCTTCGTCCGAGCGATTTTATGATTTCGTCGAATTCGAGACGCGTGAAAGGCTGGCGGTTCGAAAGCGCGAACGCCCAGATGGGCATATGGTCCGCGGCTTTCAGGAGACCCGAGAGAGCTGTGAGATAATCCGCGACACTGTCGAACGAGCTTCCGAGCGTGCCTCGGGGAGCGATTTTCGAAAGCGGAAAATCATCGGTGCCCCTGAGCCACGATTCCAGCGTGTGTTCGCGAATTCCGAATGTCTCATACCCCTTGAGTGCCGGGGGATTTATGAAAAGCACGTCCGCGACCGACTTCTCCGCAAGCTCGGTCGGGTCGGTCAGCCACATCTCGTTCGATTCCTCGTTATCGAGGATGTTCCTGTTGACATGCCCAATATAGAATTTCAGGAGATCTACCGGTTTCCACTCGAACGTCTCGCCGAATCGTTTTGCGGTGATCCAGTGGTCGATCACAAGGCACACCGCGGTCTCGGAAAGCGCGCGTATATATTCTTCGCGGATTTCGTTGACCACCTTGCGCCAGTATTCAAGCCATTTACGCTCGGTGTCGGTAAGATAAATGCCGCCGAGCTTTTTATAGTGGTCGAGTTTGGGAAGTCTCGCCTTCGGGTCGGTGAGAACATTGAGCACTTCCTCCGGAATGAAAAATACGTTATTTTCCCAGAGCGCTTTGCCCTTGACGAAAGTAAAGAGCGAAAAATCGTTGGAAATAATTCTGATATTCTGCAGCTTGAAATATCCTGCAGCGCCGCTGGTCGATGCCAGCGGGTCGAAGATGGTTTCGAGGTGGTAGCGCTCGAGTTCGGAATAGACCATCGACGCGGACAATTCCGGCGTATAAGAGAGGCGGTCGAGTTCTTTCGATTTCGATGGAATCGGCATCAGATCTTATCGCCCCCCTTTCTTCTGGTCAGGACTTCCTCGATACCCGCGAGACCCGGATCGAGACGTCCGGCGGAGAAGTCCTTCTGCATTTCCTTAATAATACGTTCGAGCGGAAGAGCCTTGCGGTAGGCTCGATTGGACGCCATCGCGTCGAACGTATATGCGACCGCGAGAATTCGTGAAAACATCGGTATCAGGTCGCCCTTGAGACCGTCCGGGTATCCCGAACCGTCATACCGCTCCGATTGATGGCGCACCACCGAACCCAGTCCCTGGAGGGAACGTATGCTCGACACGATTCTCTCGCTCACGAGCGGGTACTCGCGCATGACCTGCCATTCGTCGGTTGTGAGCTTGCCGGCTTTGTCGACAATCGCCGACGACACCGCGACCTTCCCGGCCTGGTGAAGCAGCCCCGCGATCTCGAGCTTGAACAGGTCCTCATCGGTGAATCCGAGTTCCTTCCCGATCTCCTTCGCGAGATTCGCGACACGCCTCGACTGGCCCCGCGTATATTTATGCCGGGCATCGATGATCCGGCTGAATAAATCGAAGATGCCTATGATTCTCCCGCCTGTGAGACGTTTGAATTCGGGATTTTTTTCGGTTTCCCTTTTGATGATCACGCGGGTGTTCTCGCTGATCTCATCGATTTTTTCGACACCGCGTTCGTTAATGAGCGCCATGAGCATGCCGACATGTCCGGGGTTGAATTGAATCCCGGCGAATTTGCGCATCTCGGAAATAGCCTCATCGGTCGGAAGGGCAGGACGCCACGGCCTCGGCGAGAGGAGCGCGTCGATTGTGTCGGCGGCGGTCAGGACCTGCGCGCCTTCGGGAATTCCCTCCCAGCGCAAGCTGTCCGGATAACCGGTGCCGTCCCACCGCTCGTGATGCCACCTGATGATATGCGCGGCGGAGGTAAGCGTGGGAATTTCGCGGACGATCTCGAAGCCGACGTGCGGATGCCCGTAGATCGCGGCTTTTTCGCGGAGCGTGAGCTCGCCTTTTTTGCGCAGTATCCTGTCGGGAGTGCCGATCTGCCCGATGTCGTGCAGGAGGCCGGTGTAGTAGATGTCGCGGATGTCGGCGCTGGGGAGCTCCATCGAAATGCCGAGGTTGACCGCGATTCCCGCCACTCTCTGCGCGTGCGAATGCAACGCCTGCTCGACGAGGTCCATCGTGAGGCTCAGGGCTTTAACGATGTCCTCGAACAGACTGTATTGGTCGCCGAGCGCGTCGGGGGACCAGTCGCCGTCATGTTTTCCGTTTCCGTCCGGCATAAGTGCAATCTATCTATTATACTCGCCAAAACGGGGGATTAAATGCAGTTACGGAAAAAAAACTAACGTATCGGAGACGCGCCCCAATAACCTCCGGACACGTAGCATGCGCGGCCCGCGCATGATTTTCCACCTATTCAGATTGTTGTATTATTAATTACAGACTCGTAATTTGGACAGCCCTATTTTTTAAATTTCACTGTTGAACTATTGACAAATTAAAGAATTCATGAGACATAATGCGTATTAAGCAACTTGAATTATGTGCGGGGCGAGAGGAGCCGAAGGTGCGTACTCTTTTACTGGCCGCAATATCACTGGTCCTCCTGATCGGATGTTCCCAGACTGTATCCGGGCCTACTGTGCCCGATGTGAATCCTGGTGTCGGGACGTTTTCCGCTTCATCAGGACCGGCGCAGGACAATCACATTCTTTGGGGAAGTTGGAAGTGGTTCATACCGGAAACGCACGACAGGATCGATGTCGTTCCGGTCAGAATGGGAAATGCACATATGAATGTTCTGAAACTTCTGGAGGTCGAGTGTCCCACCTGCCTTGAGATCACGAACATCCACAATAACGGCGATTCCACGCTTAATGTAACGGTTCGGATCAAGCACCCCAGACCGACTGAGGCTCAATACACCGGGTTCGACGTCAAGGGCATACTGATATTCAATGCCTCTTACGAATTGCCGAGTAATTACTTCATGCCGCAATATCCTGAGCCGATGAGAATAAGCTGGAAAGAATTGGGCGACCCGGAGGTTTTGAATCCGGATGGATACACTATCCGCTGGAGTCTGTCGTATGATTCCGGTTCCACGCTCCCCCTCCTGAATTACTGGAAAGGGAAGTACGCCTCGGAACAGGAACCGAACGGGAATCTCAACGCTTACCTGAATTTTTATAAGACGCAGGAAAGGCATATGTTCTCTGTCAGCGGTATTGTTGAGAGGACATATCATATTTATCTTCCCCCTGGACCTTTGGTTGCGGGTTATTCGGTCGAGGCATGCTGGGCGCCGCCCGATGTCATGCCTGTTACAAATCCACTCGATGATTTTCCGAAATCGGCCAACATGGATGAGCCTTACGTATACAAAGTCGTTGTGAATTACGGAGAGCCGATTACCACATATTGCTGCGGGTGGGACTACGACTGCACCGATTTGTATTATGAGATCAAGCAATGGAACGGTGTGACGGTTAACGCTGAAACAAGACACCATAATCCGGATGATGGCCCGGGTTTTGGGGGCGCGATGGTCCAATGTGACAATGATCCTGGTCATTACCTCATCGGTGCCTGGGGTTACAGCTATTCAGAACCTGGTATTTACAGGGGATACGGGGTTGTAAAAAGATATACCAATGAACCGCCATACTACTACGATCAGCTTGCTTACTCGGTATTCGACTGGATTAAACCTTGACAGAATAAATGTCAAATGAGGAGGAATGAAATGAAGTTACTAAAAGTATGGTCCTCAGCGACCTTAACGATCATCGTTATCCTGTTGGTTGGGTGTTCAGGAAACGGCACTCCAGTTTTGCAGGACACTCGTCAATCAGTTGAGAGGGAAGCGAGTCTTTTTCCACAGACTGGTTTAACCACCATATTCCCAACTTCTACCACTCAAAATGACGTCTATCATGACGTGGACACATCAGTAATCAGGGATGATGATGACACGGTACTGGCAGTTCAAAACACCGCATTCTCATCCTCAATGAGGTCTACGGGCGGAGTCGAACCGGGATAGAAATAGTGAGGAGCTGGAAGACCCCAATCAACGCTTAGACCACCATTGATTAAGATTATGACACCGTCCCTCCGACCGTCGGGATTGCTGTAATCATGTCTTGGCTCTTCTTTTTCTTCGATCCAAGTCCAATCCTCATCGTTTTGTGTTCTGAGACTGCCTTCCCATGTATCACCCCATAAGTTGTAGACATCATCGCCAGGATTTTCACACTCGCCATAGCCTGCAAGTTGATAATAAATTACCGGTCCGATCTGCGGTGATGAGGGGTCAGGATTACCATCTAAACCTGCTTTGAAAGACGAGTATCCAGCATTCTCCTCGAAGATTGCGTAGTAATAGAAATTCCCAGGCATAAGCCAGAAGAGATGGTCGTCACGGTAGTTACCTATTTTTGCTGACTCGGCAGGACCGTATAGGGGATTTATGAATCCGGTCCAGTGCGTTTCGGGATCGGGAACGACCATGATTGGCCACGGTGGATGCCGCTGGCCTTCGGAGATGTCCCACATTAGATTGTCATTCTGACCGCCTACCATTCTGCTAACATACTGCGTGCCGCGGTCGATCGGATAACCCCAGACATTTGTCCGAGTCATTTCGTTTCGTGAAAGGGTCAGTTCCAGCGGACCGAAACCGTTGTCCGCAGGATGCGTGCGCAAATCCCCGTGCGTTTTAAGCTGGTTCGAAAACGGGTTTTCGGGATACTGGGCGAGATAACCGTAGACAATGAGCGCATCGTAGTCGCCTGGGAACGGCTTGTAGGATGGGTCATCGGGCGGATAGTAATAACTCACACCCGTGTCGGGATTAATAGGCGCATTAGGATGGACGAAGGTGTCGGTGATGTCGCCGCCGTAGAGCATGTATGGGTAACATCCGCCGGTATCGACACCGTAGCGTTCGAGCGCGATTTGAATGGCATGGATATTCGATTTGACTTCAGCTTCCCGCGCTTTAAGTCTTGCGGTGAGAAATCCCGGGAGGATCATTGCTACAACCATGAAGCAAACAAAAATCAAAATGCCTATGAACAAGCCACTGCATCCAGTTTTTTCTTGATTTTGAGATTTATTCATGACTCACCTCCTGACAGCTTTTATATTGGGACTGAAATTTATTGAGGTTGGTTTAAGAAAAGCACCGTCTGGAAGACGGTGACACCTAGCCTGTCTTCAAATGGCGGCGGACATCGGTCTGGTCGAGCTCGCGGAGCTGGGTGAAGAGTTTTTTCTGCTCGCGGCTGAGATTCTGCGGCATGATGATTTTCAAAATGCATTCCTGATTGCCTGTGCCCCATCCGCGGAGATGCGGGATGCCCTTGCCCTTGAGCGTGACCTGGTCGCCGGACGCCGATCCGGGCGGGATGTTCACATTAGTGGTGCCGTCAAGCGTCGGGACGCGGATTTTCGCGCCGAGAATGGCTTCGTAAAGAGAGACGGGAATTTCGCAGAAGAGGTTGTCGCCCTTGCGGACGAAGAAGTCGTGCTCCTTGATCTTCGCGATCACATAAAGGTCGCCGGGAGGTCCGCCGTTCAGTCCAGCCTCGCCCATCCCCTCGTAACGCACACGTGAGTTCGTGTCGACACCGGCGGGAATTTTTATCTCGAGCGATTCTTCTTTATCTACATAACCGCGCCCGCCACAACTGCTGCAATTGACGGGATTTGTTTGGCCGGAGCCCTGGCATTTCGGGCACATCTGCCGGAAGGTCATAAATCCCCTTGTCTGTCCGACAAAACCGCGTCCGTGACAGACCGGGCAGTCGATGGGCTGAGTTCCGGGAGCGCCGCCCGACCCGCTGCACGTGGTGCATGTCGCGTGACGGTGGTATCTCAATGTGCGCGAAACGCTCTTGGAGGCTTCCTCCAATGAGAGTTCAAGAATATGCTGCAGGTCGGCTCCGCGATGACGGACCTGTCCCCGCGCGCCCCGTCCGCCCATCGCCGCTCCGAAGAAATCGCTGAAGAGGTCCTCGAATCCGCCGGCTCGTCCGCCTCCGCCGAAGAGGTCTTCTATATTGATCGTTGTCGCTCCGCCGAAACCGCCGGGACCGGGTCCCCCGCCCTGGAACGCGGTGTGCCCGAAACGGTTGTACTGCTCGCGTTTTTCGGCATCGCCAAGGACCTCGTACGCCTCCCCGACCTCCTTGAATTTGTCGGCAGCCTCGGGATCGGGGTTGACATCGGGATGCAGCTTGCGCGCGAGACGTCGATAAGCGTCTTTTATCTGCTTCTGAGTCGCGTCCTTTTCAACTCCAAGGACCTCGTAATAATCGCGTTTGTCAGCCATATTCTTCAGATTTATTTCGGGCCTGAAATCATAAACAATGATGCGCCTGGCGGTCGAGGACCTTGAATCCGAGCGACTCGACAGCCTCGGTGAAAAGCTCAAGCATCTCTTTCGTTATTTCATCACCGTCAACGGGAATAATTTTTTTTAAGACCTCGATCATCGATTTCATGTCGCCGTCGAATTCAAGGAACCATCGCGCGTTCGGACCAAGAACCGCGCCGTACGGCGCATTGTAAAAGGCATCCGCGACCGTACCAGAGTCGAGCTTGAATTTCTTGCCCGACCATTCAAGCGTCACCGCGACAACCGCGAGGTTATCCGAATGTCCGTTTCCGCCGTAATCCCTCGCGTTCACTGCTCGTCCTCCGAGGACCTGATCACGATGTCCCTGCGGTCGCGGTTGATCGGGACATTTATCGTCAGCACCCCGAGTTTAAGCTCGGCGGTGATCCCGGTTTCGACCACTCCCGGAGGTACTTCGAACGTGCGGTTGAAACTTCCGAATCCGCGCTCGATCCTGACATACTCCTCGTTCGGATGCCCGCGCGTGAAGTTGCGAACCCCTTTGACAGTCAGGCGCCTGCCGTCGAGCTTGATATCGACATCGCTCCTTTCGACACCGGGGATCTCGAGCGTGACGATAAGTCCGTCCGGGACCTCGTTCACGTTCGCCGAGGGTTTGAAGCTCCGTCCGGCCATGAAACCGGTTTCGGACCGTCCGAAAGGTCGATGGGTTTCGAACAGGTTGTTGAAACTGTCGGCGCCGTCGGAGCCGAATTTCGACCCCGCGAACGGGTCTTTGGGGTCCTTGGGGTTATTACTGCCAGGTAGGTCGGTCATAGTTCATGTATAAAATCGAGTTTTTCTGATTAATTTGTACCGTAGTAAAGCAATATTGTCAAGTGAATTGAGTTGAGTACATTATACTCAATATTGGAGGGTTTTTATGCAACTCAGGCATAGTGAAAAATATTTAAATCGGTACCCCACGATTTATCGTGGGTCGGTTATGGACCAGCGTGTACAACCGACCCACACTAAAGTGTGGGGTACCGAATTCTACCGAATTCATTAATTCATTTACTGTTATATCATACATGTTCAGGACTGACGTACAGCGCGTCCGAGGGCGTCGCTGATCGCGTTAAGCTCGTTCATCAGGCGGGTGAATTCGTCGAATGTCAACGCCTGGGCGCTGTCCGACAGGGCGCAGGGCGGGTTGGGATGGATTTCGACCAGAAGCCCGTCCGCACCGGCAGCAAGCGCGGCTTTCGACATGGAAGGAACCCTCGACGCGAGCCCTGTCGCGTGCGACGGGTCCACGAGAACGGGCAGCTTGGTTCGCTCATGGATGACCGGGATGACCCCGAGGTCGAGCGTGTGACGTGAATGCCGCGAGAAGGTCCGTATCCCGCGCTCGCAGAGAATCACATTCCTGTTTCCCTCTATAAGAATATATTCCGCGGCCCCGAGCCATTCCTCCAATGTAGCGCTCATGCCCCTTTTAAGAAGGACCGGCTTGTCCTGACGTCCGACCTCTCTCAGGAGCGGGAAGTTCTGCATGTTGCGCGATCCGATCTGGATGATGTCGGCGACCTCGGCGACTTTTTCGACCGTCGCGGGTTCCATCGCCTCGGTTATCACGCCGATCCCGACCATGTCGCGCGCGTGTTTCAGAATTTTCAGACCCTCGTCGCCGATGCCCTGGAAGCTGTACGGGCTGGTTCGTGGTTTGTACGCCCCTCCCCTGAGGAATTTCGCGCCGCACGATTTCGCTACTCGCGCGGTTTCTATTAATGAATTCTCATCCTCGACCGCGCATGGTCCGGCCATGACGGTAAAGTCGCCCGAACCGATTTTCGCGTCCGCGTAGGGAATTTCGATAACCCAGCGTCCTAAATCAATCCCATCAGATGTATCGCCGGTCCCGGCGATGCGGTAAGGAGATTCGATGTCCTCGATTTTCTCGACGCCGTTTTTTTCAAGGATGGCCGTCGGATCGATATCGTGGCTTGTCGCGGGGATGTGCGCGATAACGCGGCTGTCGATGGTTTCGACCCTGACGCTGTCGGGGCAGCCGGACAGGTCGCCGGCGAGGTCGAGCGCGGCTGCGATGTCGAGGGCGGTAGCGTCCTTTTTGAAAATAATGCGCATAAGAAAACTAAGCTGCGATTTCCTCGCAGCCGTGTAAGAGTAACGCCAGACGGGGGAATTTTCAAATTTTTTACAGACTTGATGAAGATGAAACTTCTGAGGTTAAGGAATTAATCCAGATAACCATCTTTCTTCAGCATACTAACCATTTCTTCAAAGCTGATAAGCCGATCGCCTGACCTTTCCTCGATTGCAGCCAGGTCTTCGGCATCCTCGGCAAGTGCGACTTTTACAGCGTCGTTGACGATATCGGAAATGGTTGTCGAATTTACGGCAGCCTTGATCTTTAAAGCGCTGTGGATTTCAGGTTCGAAATAAATGGTTACCCGTTTTCGGTCTGATGGCATAGTAATACCTCGCTTACCCATATAATACCATAGAGATTGGATATTAATACATAATCCATATGACGGATTATGATTAACCAAATCATCCCCACGCGAAGTAGATGACGAGCGACACAAGCGCGAGCAGAAGAACCGGCAGAGTCATCTTCCTGTAGACCGCGTTCATGTCGGAGTTGAAATATTTGATCGACAGCGCGAGGCACAGATGTACCGGCGAATACAGGACGCCGATAAATCCGAACGCGTACGCGAGCTGCACTTTCGCGAGGTCGGGCTCCCCGTTCGAACCGCCGAGGAACGGCATGAGAAGCAGGATCGCGACACTCACATACGCATGCGTGATTCCGTTCAGGTAGCCGATTATCAGTGGAAGGAGCATGAACAGAAGCAGCGGCGGGACTCCCCACGCGGTCAGGACGTCCGAAAGCTCGGTCGCCGCGCCTGAATTGTTGATGATGTCCTTGAAAACCAGAACCGCGTAAATTGTCCCGACGATCTGCCAGTTTATCGAGGTTTTCAGCGATTCGAGCGATTTCCGGAAGCCCAGATGCAGCAGTCCGAACAGCGGAACCACAATAACGAGCACATATATAAATTCGAGTACGAATCCGTGGAAGGCGCCGATTTTATCGACCAGCGGCTTAATTACGAGAAGCGCGATGAAGATCGTAATGACCGGCCAGAATCCCCTGAGTAGCCGAAACAGATTAATGCGGACATCGACCCAGCACGGACGTTTCCTGAAATGTTTCGGTATCTGCAACAGCCCGAACAGCGCTCCGCCGAGGAGCGCGGCCATGCTGAGCGGGAACATGAATGTGACCAGACGGGAAATGTCGATCCCGACAATGACGGCGAGCAGGATCAGTCCGGGATAGAGGGGGTATGAATACTCCCACACGTGACGGAACCAGTAATTGAGATAAGTCTTGTCATCCGCCGACAACCCGGCCTCATCCGCAGCGGGTTCTATCATCGGTGCGGAGATCAGCGCGCCTCCCGGCATCGGGAGAAGTCCGATCAACGCAGGCAGCGCCCCGATAACGAAGCGGTTGTCGACAAAAATGTTGCGTACGGATTCGGTGAGGTCGTCGAGCGCGCCGGACTCCTTCATGAATTTCGAAAGCACGAGAATAAAGGTGACGAGAAGCAGAACCTGCCATGAGTCCTTATTGAAAAAATACCACCCGGACATTGTCAGGTCGGGACCGTTAACGGGTTCAGCGATCTCGGTTCCCTCTATCGGAGCGGTCTGCCAGAGTGGGAGGTCGAAGTTGGTGTGCCAGGCCGTCTTGAGAAATTCAACCGGAGGCATCGCAAAGAGCGCCGCGGTCGCGATCATGCAGGCTATCAGCGCGATGCCGAGGTCGACTTTGAATCGCACGAGGGCATAAAGCAGGCCGAGTATTGCGACGATTTTTAAAACTGTAAGTACTTCGTAAAGAATTGCGGTAATCCTTTTTTATTGGGCCGGTTAACAGACCCATGCTGAAGCATGGGGTACCGGGAATATTTATTTTTTTTTCAATAACAAAAAATTTCACCCGGTACACCCCACCATTTATGGTGGGTCTGTTATTGCATCGAACCGACCCATGCTGAAGCATGGGGTACCGGGAATATTTATTTTTTTTTCAATAATAAAAAATTTCACCCGGTACCCCACCATTTATGGTGGGTCTGTTATTGCATCGAACCGACCCATGCTGAAGCATGGGGTACCGGGAATAATTATTTTTTTCAATAACAATATAATTTCACCCGGTACCCCACCATTTATGGTGGGTCTGTTATTGCATCGAACCGACCCATGCTGAAGTATGGGGTACCGGGAATATTTATTTTTTTTTCAATAACAAAAAATTTCACCCGGTACCCCACCATTTATGGTGGGTCTGTTATTGCATCGAACCGACCCATGCTGAAGCATGGGGTACCGGGAATAATTATTTTTTTCAATAACAATATAATTTCACACGGTACCCCACCATTTATGGTGGGTCTGTTACGGTGGGTCTGTTTTTGCATCTATGTCGATCAATCTGCATTCACCATATGATCGATTTTTGAAATGGCCGAAACAAACTCGGTCATTGACGTGATTACCCCGTCCGGGACATCCTCGGGCAGCCTCGGCTCCTGGACCGCGTGCGGCCCCGCTTTTATCCAGATTGTCCTCATGCCCAGAATATTGGCGGGGAAAATATCGTTGTCGAGACGGTCGCCGACCACGCAACAGTTCTCGGGATAAACGCCGATCGCGTCGCATATCGCAAGGAAAAATCTGGTGTCGGGTTTCTGGAGAGTCAGGTCCTCGCTGACAAGCGTCGATTTGAAGAAGTCGAGAATTCCGGTGGGGGCGAGACGGTCCCGTATCGTGGACATCTGATTTCCGGCGAGGGCGAGGATGTAGCGGTCGGCGAGCACACGGCAGGCGTCGTAAACGCCGTCCATCAGTTTTACCGGGGCATCGGCGGTAAAAAATTCGACCATCACTTTTTTATGGACCACTTTCGCCTTTTCGACATCGGGCCTGAGAAAATACCAGATCACCGACCTTGTGAAGCTGGGCGAGTATGAGTGTACGGCAAAATTCATCGGCTCGATCAGGTCAGCAAGCTCGATTTTCCGACCGACTGCAGCCGAGACATTGTCCGCTATAATTCCGAGCAGGCGGTCGTAATCGACGCTCTCGTCGACAATCGGACCGCCGACATCGAACAGGATCGCTTTCAGGGGCTTATCGGACAGCATAACCGGTGGAGTATATCACGACGAAATTGCAAAAACCCACCGCGATGGTGGGTCGGGAAAATCAGGTGGTGCGGACGGGGGGACTTGAACCCCCATGAGGTTACCCCCACTAGGCCCTCAACCTAGCGCGTCTACCAGTTCCGCCACATCCGCATGGCGCAACCCGTGGTCGGGGAGCACACTTATATACAATATAATCGGGGGCATTTCAAGTGTTTGGGCGGGTGACGGGAAAAATTATTGGGGAGGGATGATAAAGATAACAGTTGGGAAATTTGTCGTAGACTAGATTTAAGAAATGTCCCCGTTGGATTTCATTAACCAGTCTAATAGTCTTCTTCCTGCCGCTTCTGTGTTTTTTTACGTGCATCAGACAAAGTCTTGCATGTTAAAAGCAAATCAAGCATCACCCAGTACCTAGCATTTGTCCAGAGTTTACCCAATTTTACATCATGCGGAGGAATGATAGCTTTCCCAAGCTTTAAAATAAAATGTGGTTGATCCCACTCTGGACCAAACTCAGGCCAATCAGATAGGTCATCAACTATCTCCCACGATTCGACATGGTGAATTGATTGCAGCTTCCCCCCATACCTGAATCCTACATAATTGGGTGGGGATTTCGGCCATCCCGGTGATACTGGGTATGTATAAACATTATATTTTTGCACATGTTCTATCCACGACAATTTCCCTCCCTCAATAATTTCTCTACTCAATGCGACCACATATACCATATTCGATTCCTGGTTTTGCATCTTTACCATCCTCCCTAAATACTTTCTCAAATCAGCAAGCAAATGCTTCTCTTTATGACTCGCGAAGTCAGGATATGTCAGTTCTGAGATTTCTTTCCAACTCAGGTGAATAACGTCAATACCTTTAACCTGCTTGACCAAGTGGACTCTCGCGTAATCATCTGAACATTCTGACATAACTACGAGCTTGCGATTTGGTTCCTTTAAACGCTTCGCATATTTCTGAAGTTGCTTCTTGCCGGGCAATACCCACCCTCTCTTAGCCTCAATGATTACACGAGTATTGGGCCCGAAGAGTTCGATATCAGTGTATCCCCCTTTAGGGGATGATTCCTGGAGATTCACCGAATTGATCTCAAGGTTTTTCAATCCAGGAAAAATATGCCTCATCAGTTCATCTAAAAATGCAGGGCTGTTTGCTAGGACCCAGCCGATACTAGCGGTAATATGGTTTTCTTCCTGGCCAAGGAGCTCAAAGACACTTTCGAGTTTCTGACTATGACGGTATAGCTCAAGCATTGGGTTGATGAATGTAAGTCTATTATGGATTTTTAAAAATATCAATGGGTAAATTTGTAAGACATAGCATAACCTGGAGAGCACGGACTGAAAGTCCGTGCGACTCGGTCACGCACTGGAAAGTGCGTGTTACATTTCTCTGTGCTACAATCGGACGCGATGGACGAGAAGATAACCTATAAAAACGCCGGGGTCGATATCGATGCCGGCAACGAGGCTGTTCGACGCATCAAAAACATCCTCGCGGGAAGCCCGAGGATTGTCGACGGCGGCGAGGAATTGGGCAAAATCGGCGGGTTTTCCGGCGTCTTCAGGCCGTTTTTAAAGCACATGGAGGACCCGCTCCTGGTGGCGTCCACCGACGGGGTCGGGACCAAACTCCTGCTCGCGCTGGAACACAATAAACTCGACGGGGTGGGCCGTGACCTTGTCGCCATGAGCGTGAACGACCTCATCGTGTGCGGCGCGATGCCCATCTTCTTCCTCGACTACATCGCGACCGCGAAGCTCGAACCGGACCAGATCGAGAAAATTGTCGGGTCGATAAACCAGGCGTGCCGGGAGTCGGACTGCCTTTTGATCGGCGGCGAGTGCGCGGAAATGCCGGGCATGTACGCTCCGGGACACACCGACCTCGCCGGATTCGCGGTGGGACTGGTCGACAGGACGGAACTCATCGACGGCAGCACGGTGAAACCGGGAGACATTGTGATGGGGATCGCGTCATCCGGGCTTCACTCGAACGGATTTTCGCTCGTGAGAAAAGTTATCGAGAAAGCCGGATGGAAATGCGACGACAAACTTCCCGGATGCAGCGAAGTGATGATCGATACGGTCATGGAGCCCACGAAACTTTATGTGAACCCTCTGAAGATTTTATTCAAGGAATTGGGGACGGGTCCGAATGGCGGTGTGAAGGCGTGCGCGCACATCACCGGCGGCGGACTTCTGGAGAATGTCCACAGGGTGATACCGGATGGTTTGGGGATTAATTTCAAAAAGGGATCATGGGACCGTCACGCGATTTTCGGCCTGATACAGGAGGTTGCGAAAATTTCGGACGAGGAGATGCTGAGAACGTTCAACTGCGGGATTGGGATGACGGTGATTGTGGGCAAGGAGAATGCGTATAAAGTGGAAGAGGTACTCGGCGGAGTCGGAGAGAAGGTTTACAGGATTGGGGAGATTGTGGAGCGTCCGATGAATCATCCGCCGGTGGTTTTTGTGTGATGTGCATGGATTTTTTTAAGGAACAGACCCACCATAAATGGTGGGGTACCGATAAATGAATAAATAAAAAGCGCGAATGATAAAATCAATTCCCAATTCCGGTACCCCACGCTTCAGCGTGGGTCGGTTCAAAGAGTATGCGATGAAAGTACCCGTACACACAATCGAAACGACGCTGCATGACAGATTCCCCGACCCGGTCGCGGACGGGGTTCTCGCGAACGCGCACGATGAAGGACTCAAGGGAGTGAAATCGGTCAGGAAGGTCAATGTCTTCAAGATCAAAGCCGACCTCGATGATAAAACGCTCGAAAAAATCGCGTCGAAACTGCTCGCGGACAATGTCACGGAATTGTACGGGGTGAATAAGGGAGTCGTGGATGAATCGGGATGCAGGGTGTTCGAGGTCGCGTTCAATCCCGGCGTGATGGACCCGGTCGAAGGTTCTGCGATGAAGGCCCTGAATGAACTCGGCGTGCGCGGTGTGAAGGGAATCAAGACCGGATCGAAATTTTTATTCAGCGGAAAAATTTCCGAGGACGAAATCAGGCAGTTCGCATCGCAATATCTTTACAACAGTGTCATTCAGCATCCGGTGAAACACGGCGAGGACCCGTTCCCGGAATCCCCCCCGTATATTTTCAGGCGCGAGACGGTCAAACTCGCGGGACTCGGCGACAACGAGCTTCTCGACATCAGCCGCAAGGGACTTCTGAGCCTCAATATCGACGAGATGCGCGCGATCCAGGCTTATTTCGCGAAGGAAGGACGCGCCCCGACCGACTGCGAGCTTGAAACCATCGCGCAGACGTGGAGCGAGCACTGCTACCATAAAACTTTCCGATCGACTTTCGAATTCAACGGCGAAAAAATCCCGAACCTCCTGAAAAATACAGTGATGAAAGCGACGCGCGAGCTGAATCTTCCCTGGTGCGTGAGCGTGTTCAAGGACAACGCCGGTGTGATCTCGTTCGACGAAAATTTCGACCTGTGCTTTAAGGTCGAGACACACAATCACCCGTCCGCGCTCGAACCGTACGGCGGCGCGGGAACCGGAATCGGCGGGGTCATCAGGGACATCCTCGGTACCGGACTCGGCGCGAAACCGATCGCGAACACCGATGTCTTCTGCTTCGCTCCGCCCGACACAAAAAAATCCGACCTCCCTCTCGGCGTTCTACATCCCAAACGAATAATGAAGGGAGTCGTTTCGGGAGTTCGCGATTACGGCAACCGCATGGGCATCCCGACAATCAATGGCGCGATCTGTTTCCATCCGAATTATGTCGGAAACCCGCTTGTTTACTGCGGTACGGTGGGATTGATCCCGAAGGGCATGAGCGAGAAAGCTGCACAACCCGGCGACTACATTGTTGTCATCGGCGGACGGACGGGTCGCGACGGGATCCATGGCGCGACGTTTTCATCGATCGAACTTGACGACGAAAGCGATGTCACGTCCGGCGGCGCGGTGCAGATCGGAAATCCGATCGAAGAGAAACGTTTCATGGACGCGATGCTCATCGCGCGCGACAGGGGACTCTATAACGCGGTCACCGACTGCGGCGCGGGCGGATTTTCATCGGCTGTCGGCGAGATGGGCGAAAAAACGGGCGCGAAGGTATATCTCGAACGCGCACCGCTTAAATACAAGGGGCTTCAGCCGTGGGAAATCTGGGTCTCCGAGGCGCAAGAGCGGATGGTACTTGCTGTGCCTCCCGCGAAATGGTCGGCGTTCAAAAAAATAATGGATGACTGGGATGTCGAATGCACGCATCTCGGCGAATATACGGACACAAAACGTCTTGAATTATTCTACGAGGGCAACGAGGTTTGCAATATCTCGATGGAATTCATGCATAACGGAATTCCTGCGAGCGTCAGGACCGCGAAATGGACGCCGTCGCCGGACGGAGCCAAAGATCCCGATCTAAAGAAACTTATCGGCAAAACAAAACCGGGCGAACTACTCAGAAATGCATTATCGCATCTCGATATCTGCTCGAAAGAATGGGTCATCAGACAGTACGATCACGAGGTCCAGGGCGGGAGTGTGATGAAGCCGATGTCGGGAGTCGCGAACGATGGGCCGTCCGACGCGTCGGTGCTGAAACCCGTTCTGAACAGCAAAAAGGGCTGTGTGATCGCGAGCGGAATAAATGTCCGGTACGGATTTATCGACCCGTATCACATGGCGACATCGGTTATCGATGAGGCGATGCGGAATGTGGTCGCGACAGGAGGGAACCCGCATCAAACCGCCATTCTGGACAATTTCTCGTGGGGATCGTCGACCGCGCCGGAACCATTAGGCGATTTAGTCAGGGCGTCGCGGGGCTGCTACGACGCGTCGATGGCGTTCAAGGTCCCGTTTGTCAGCGGGAAGGACAGCCTGAATAATGAATATCGCGCGGGCGGAAAACTTGTGCGAATTCCATCGACCCTCTTAATCAGCGCGATGAGCGTGGTGGACGATGTCGGGAAACTTGTCACGATGGACGCGAAATCATCGGGCAATTTATTATGCGTTGTCGGAATCACAAAGTCGCATCTCGGCGGAAGTGTTCTATTAGATATATACGGAGAGCTGGGAATTTCGGTGCCGGAGGTCGATCTCGAAACGGCAAAACGGACATTCGATCTCATGTACGAGGCGATACAGCAGGGACTGGTAGCGAGTTGTCATGATTTATCCGACGGCGGACTTGGTGTCGCGCTTTCTGAGATGTGTTTTTCAGGCGGACTCGGCTGCGAGGTCAATCTTGCGGATGTTTTATCCGATACAAAGCTTGACGATCTGACAATTTTGTTCTCGGAGACGCCGTCGAGATTTCTGGTCGAGGTCGAGCCATCGAAGAAGGACGAATTCCTGGCGTTGATGAAGGGAATCTCGGTGTCGGTGATAGGGACATTCACGGACAGTGAGAGAGTTATTGTCCGCGACCTGGGAAGGTCGGAATTTATTAGCGAGAGTTTGTCGGACCTGAAGGAAGCCTGGCAGAGTCCGCTGAGGTGGGAGTGAAAAAAAACATGCCCAGGATGGGCATGACGCTGAAACCCCATGGCCAAGATGGCCATGACACATAAGGGCCATGACACGTGTCACTTGCTAAACGTGTCACTGGCTACACGTGTCACTGGCTTCCAGCCAGTGGAATTTCAGCTTCACACGCATCCTTGCGTGTGAAATTAAAGAGATAACAATGAAACCTAAAACACTTATCCTAAAAACCGCGGGGATTAATTGCGACGAGGAGCTGCGTCACGGATTCGAGCTCGCGGGTTCCGTCGCGGAAATAATCCACATCAACGAGCTTGTCAGAGGTGAAAGATCGCTCGGGGAGTTCGACATCATCGGCTTTCCCGGCGGATTCTCGTACGGCGACGACCTCTCCGCCGGACGTGTGCTCTCGACCGAATTCATGGCGCATCTCAAAAACGACCTTCTCTCGTTCTACAATCGCGGCGGTCTGATAATCGGCATCTGCAACGGTTTCCAGATGCTCGTGAAGGCCGGAATCCTCCCCGACCCGGTCAACCTCGCGGCCGATCCCGACAACGCGGCGAAGGCAACATTATTCTGGAACGATTCGGGCAAGCTCGAAGACCGCTGGGTGACACTCAGGGTCGAGCCAAACACGAAATGCGTATGGACGAAGGGATATTCGAGGTTGATCGAGTTTCCGATCGCGCACGCCGAGGGAAAATTCATACCGAAATCGGACGGACTGATAAAATCACTGAACGAAAACGGCCAGATCGTGTTCAGGTACACCGATCCTCGCGCCCCCGACATCTGCGAGCGCGAGATGGTCCCCTACCCGATCAACCCGAACCAGTCGACCGACAATATAGCGGGAATATGCGACCCGTCGGGACGTGTTCTCGGCCTGATGCCGCACCCGGAGCGATTTTTGTATGTCGAGAATCATCCGAGGTGGACGAGAAGGCGGGAGAGTTCATCAGTCGGCTTGCCTATCTCCGAGTGGGACGTGGAAGGCACGCCGGACGGTCTGCCTCTTTTCAAGAACGCGGTCGAGTATGTGAAACAAACGAAGATGGCGGAAGTTTAGAGAGTATAGATCGGGGAAATGCCTGTATCGGAAACGCGAGCGTCAGTGAGCGTGCAGTCAATTACGCAAAAGTGTCAGGCACGCTCACTGACGTTCGCGTTTCCGATACAAAAAATCTCCAATAAGAAAACTCCATGAAAAAAGCTCCCGGGATGGGAGCTTGTTCGTCTGCATTGTTGATGTATTAACTGAATTTCTTCTAATATGTAATATCCGAGGAATAGATGGTGAAACTCCCAACCCACGAGCCGGCGCCGCCGATCTGTATATCCCTCCCGGAGAACCGCGTCTGCTTTTCAGCAATCGTAACTCTCAAAGGAGGCATCTGCACGCCGCTTCTCTCGACTTCAAGAATGACCTCGTCGCCAAGCTCCCTGTTGAGGAGGTAGGAGTACACATCAAATATCCAAGTGTAGGATTTTCCATCAAGCCTGAGAAGGACATCGCCCGGACGTACACCCGCCTCGAAAGCCGGTGAATAAGGATTGACGGTCCAGATTTTCATCACGTCGGGAGTGGAGTCCCACGGCGCGCCGAGAGGCCTGTCGAAGGTTCCCATCTCCCATTCAATGTTCATCTGTCCCTGCGGGTAGACGCTGGGATGCAGGGCGATTCCGCACCAGGGGCGCCGAACTCGTCCGTATTCGATGATGTCTGTGACCGATTTCTTAAGGAGGTTAACCGGGACGCTGAAACCCATATTCTCTCCGGGCCAACCCCATGTATTGGTTCCGCAAGCCTCACCGTACACATTGAGGAACGGACCTCCGGAGTTGCCGCGGTTGATCGCGGAGTCAACATGGAACAGGTATTCGACCGCTGAGCCGTAGTCGCGCGTACTGGAGCGAACATTGCCCGTCTGGTCGAAAAACTCGCTGGCGGTCCAGTATGCCTCCTCGAAGCTGAGGATTTCGGTAACAACGCCAAGATTCAGGTTGTAGAACTCCAGCCATGAGTCGTGGAAGGCTTCAAAACTCCGGTCGACCCAGCCGGGGTCGCCGCCCGGGGATCCGAATGTCGCGCAGGAATCGCCAGCCTTTATGGTGGCGCTGTCGCCAAGGCGAACCGGATGGAATTTTTCCGGTGGAGCGTCGACCTTGATAATCGCCAGGTCAACAGCGGCGTCTGCACCGATAAGGGTTCCCTTCCAGCGGCCGGATTCGTAACCGCGCGTGAATTTCTCATCGCCGTAGAAAGCGATCTCGAACGCTTCCCCTCCCTCGGTCACGTGATTATTGGTAATTAAGTAACCTTCGCGGTCGATGATGTATCCTGAACCCGATCCTCCGCCGAAGATCTCGACGATCGAGGGGACGATCTCATTAAACAACGTCACCCCGCCTTTTTTGAGATCCATGATCGGATCGCGCTCGACAGCAACGGCAGGAGAAGAAGTAAACGAGGCACAAAGCCACGTAAACATAAGCGCAATCAGCACTACCTTGGTCGGTAACTGGTAAAAAACTCTCACCAGGGCACCTCCTTGGTTTCTAACCCTTAATAATAACACAAAATCGGAGGGGATTTTCACCCCTTTAACAATTTATCGATGCTAAAAATTCCTTAACAGCTCAGCCATGTGAGTGAACTATAGGAATCCGCTCCATAACTGTCGCGGTCCTGTTGTTGGAAGCACATACTCATACAGAACCGCGACAGTTATGGAGCGGATCGACTGTCAAATGGCTGAGGTGTTACAAAATTCCAAAAAACATCGAAAGGCAGAAAAAAGCTCCCGGGATGGGAGCTTGCGGTTTCCTCAAGTGATTTCCGGCTTTAATAGGTAAGGTTATCGGTGTACTGGGTATAACTTCCGACCCAGGGTCCAGCTCCCCCGACCTGGATATCTCTTCCGTAGTAGCGCTCCAATTTCTCACCGATGACCACCTTCATCGGCGGCATCGGCAGCCCATCTCGCTCGACCTCGATAATAACCTCATTACCGAGTTCGCGATTCAGAAAGTAGGAATAGACATCGAATATATAATCATATGACACGCCGTCCACCCTGATGAGCACGTCTCCCTTGCGAATACCGGCCGCAAAGGCAGGTGAGTAAGGATTAACGTCCTTAATCTCCATCACGTCGGGAGTGGAGTCCCAGGGCATGCCGATGGGCTGGTCATATGTGCCGATGGATTGTTCCAGGTAGACCTCCCCATGGGGCCAGACGCTGGGGTGCAGGGCAATACCGCACCATGGTCGTCGAACGCGTCCATACTCGAGAATATCCGTGACAGATTTTTTCAGGAGGTTTACGGGCACGCTGAAGCCGACATTCTCGCCGCCGAATCCCCAGGTGTTTGTTCCGCAGGCCTCCCCATATACATTAAGGAACGGACCTCCGGAGTTGCCGTGGTTAATCGCGGCGTCCACATGGAACAGGTATTCGACAGCGGTGCCATACGTACGGTTTCCGGACCTCACTTCCATATTCTCGCCGAACCCCTGGAAATTGGTCCAGAATGCTTGTTCGAAATTCAGAACCTCGGTCACAACGCCGAGGTTGATGTTGTAATACTCAAGCCAGGAGTCCTGCCAGGCAACAATGCTCCTGTCGACCCGTCCGGGGTCGCCGCCGGGAGACCCGAAAGTGGCGCAGGAGTCGCCAGCCTTGATCGTCGCACTGTCGCCTAAACGTACCGGGTGGAATTTTTCGGCGGGTGCTTCCACCTTCATTATAGCCAGGTCTACAGCCGGGTCTTCAGCGATAAGCGTTCCCTTCCAACGACCGCTTTCAAAACCGCTGTTGTTCTCTTCGTCGCCATAGAAAGCGATTTCAACGGCTTGCATACCGCCGCTTACATGCGCGTTTGTAATGAGATAACCTTCGCGGTCGATGACGTAACCCGACCCTCCGCTTCCACCGTTAAAGATCTGCACGATTGAAGGGACGGTTTCGTAAAATAATCCGACCGCGCCGTTTTTCAGGTCCATCTTTGGCACACGCTCGACAGCAACTGCAGGCGGCGCGGCCATCGAAACGCCAAGCCAGGTCAACATAAGAGCAATCAGCACTACCTTGGTGGGCAACTGGTAGAAAATTCTCACCAGAGCACCTCCTTCTGTATTCCGTTTTTAATCATATCATAAAAATTACCCGCAAGAAAAGAAGCTGATATAATAATAAAAGTGGGGAAACCCCAGGACGTTTCCCGGTTCTCTTTATACTGAGCCAGGCTATGCGCAGTTTAATCCTGACATTCCCGATATTTTTGATTCTATCCCTGACCGCCTGCCGTCAGACAAATGCCCCTGTTACTCCAAGTCCGCGCGACCTGTCGGGACTCGAAGGCGAGTGGACATACGATGTCACTTTCCGGGGAACACTTGAGGGCTGGATGAAGATCGACGATGTTTACGAGAGAGAGTACGGGACCCTTTTTATCACAACCGATAAGGTTTACACCGATTACGCAAATAATCTTTACTGGTATTATGACGGGGAAGTTCTGGTGATCAGAATGAGATTCGATGAGTACGATTACAGCGAACCGTGCGGGAGCGTAAACCTGTCGATTTTCGCGAGACTGGAAATAAATATCAGCCCCGGCCAGACCCACGGCACCGTCCAGGGCGACTCGGAAGCGACGCTTTCGACCGACTTCTGCGACTACTCATCGGGTTGGCTCAAAAATTCCGGAAATATTAATAAGACGTAGTGTTACCGTGCCGGGCATCCTTGTTTTCCCCAGGATATAACATGACATAGTATTTGCTAATCCGCGCCGAATTTGTGATAATTTAAGGTCCAAGGCGACGAACGCATAAGGTTTTTTCTTTTTCATGTATTATAAATACCCATTTGGAGGCTCTCAATGAACCGATGGACAGTTTTAACTGTGCTGATGCTGTCGGCGATTCTGTGGACGGGCTGTTCGGGAGGGGGCGACAACCCCGTCACGCCCGGTATGGAAGTAACCCAGGCAAACCAAATCGCACAGCAGACACAATCACACCTATGGGGGTTCTTTGACATCTATATCGATGTCGAAACGCAAACGGTCGAGGCGGTACCGAACAGGAATTTTCAATTCACAGCCAATGTCACGAACTTTATCAACAATCCCGTGTCAAATCTGAAGTTCACGATCTATGGCACACAGGTGACCGTCGATTTTGTCGATGTCGACATCGACATCAGCATATCCCACCCGTTCACCGGTATGACGCAGTATAACGGCTACGATGTCAGGGGAGTATTTATGGGGACCGGCTCACAGACATTGGATTACCAGCAGCTTGTCTTTGCCGCAATCGGCGGCCCCGATCAGCACATGTACGATTACGACCCCGGAACATACACCGATCCATATACCGGTCCTGTCGGGATGCCCGATGGATACACACGTTGGTTTAACGCGACGGAATTTTTAGTCCCGGGCATGTTCGGTTATACGCCGGGGGCGCTCGCGACACCGGGTTACGCATCCAGCCTCAACGCGAACATCAACCCGTATAAGTATTTCGCCAACGGGCTGGCTCCGGACGCCGATGTATGGGATTTCCTTGAGAACAACACATCCGGAAACGGCGTGTTCACTGCGGGAGCCAAAAATACAAGGAATTACTACCTCAGGTTCCCGAAACCAACCGGAATAAAATTCGGCTACGCGGTCATTGCCGACTGGGGCGGCCCCGAACCTGAGAACCATCCATCGAACGCGGTTGAAACGATGGCATGCCGTGTCGACAACAACAGCACAGTATATTATGTCGACGGCTCCAACAACGGCGGAGACCTGATTCTCAGTATTCATACATGGGGGTGGGAAAACCAGCCGTCCAAGGTGATCGTTGAATCGACGGTCCTGAACACCCCTGTCGAAGTCACAACATCGACCGCAGGCGGAGATCATTTCGTAACCTGGCAGGTCGATACACCGGCGGATAGCATTCCCGGCGTGACGGGGAACGAATTCGTGGTAATCTGCGAATTCGCCGGTTTCGATTACAAAAACGATCTCGGCATAACCAACGGAGCCGGTGATGATCCCCTTGCGGCATTCTTCCGTTTCGACCTCCCGGTGGGCACGTCACCCGACTGCAAAACATCGGTCATAGGAATCACACCCGATACCGGCCAGACCGGCTCGGTACTTTACGATGTCAGCATTGAGGTAACCGAAATCGAGGCAGGTCCAAGCCTCGCCGCGAAACTCCGGAAGATGGGCGAGTCCGACATTGTCGGCGCCGATGTCCAGATCGCGGACTCCACTCATATAACGGCCGATTTCGACCTTGCCGGAGCCGCGACAGGTTTGTGGGATGTCCAGGTTACCAACGGATGCGGAGGCACTCCCGGGCTCGGGACCGAAATGTTCGAAGTAACCGGAGGGCTTATCCTCATCGACACAGGACCGCTTCCTGCTCCGACCCCCACATCGTCGCTCGCGAACCTGGATTTCTGCGCAGTCGGCGACAATTCGAGCGGGTATGAAGGGGTTTACTACTTTTACTCGGACATGTCGCCCGGCAACTACCAGGTTTATTACTATCCGCTTAATTATTCCGCGGACGGGACGCAGTTATATCAGCTCGATACCACATGGCCGGGCGATGTCTTCGGCGGTCCAGGCCTGATGAGCGCGATCGAGGTCAGCGCGACCGGCCTTACCTTCTTTGAATCCAAAAGCGACGATCTCAACTATTTCGACATTTACGAATACGAAACGAGCGAAGGATACTGGCTGACAGACAACACCGGTTATATTACATGGGTTAATTTCTGGGAAGGTTCGCCTTTCGCGGATTTCGAATTCGGATTCGGGTCCGATCCCGATCTTTGGGCGTTCTGGGGATCGGATTTCGTACAAACTCCCGACGGGTATGAATCGAAGGTGATCGCGCCGTATGACGACATCACTTACATAACCGAGTTCGATACCTATTTCCCGGTAGATTACGCAGGCAGTGTCGACGGGGAGGTCTCGGATCTGGAAGGATACAAAACCGCGGTCGATACCGATCCTCAGGGGCTGAGTTCGCAGTACGACATTATCCACTATTACCTCGAAGGGCCTCCCGACTCGCCGGGCATCGAGGTTTTCGAGAACTCGCAAACCGGCGCCGTCCCGCAGTTAATTACAACAATCGATACGGCCTTAATGGGTACCGCGATCGATATCAGTTGTCTTAACGCTTACGGGAACATCCCGGGAGCCTTGGGCAATTACGTCTGCGTCCTTGAGGATAACGGCGATTCGACATGGCAGATCGCGATTTTCGATCAAAACGGCAGCCTGATCGTACGTTATGACACACCGCTGGCCGGTGACGGAGTAGCTCTTGACTGCGACACAACTAATCTTGAGATCCATGTCTGGGTGAATGACGGCGGCGCTTTAAAATTCGCCAAGTTCGGATTACTTTAAGCTCAATTCACCGACCTTGATTTCATGGCGATAAGAGTTTGGGGCTGTCCCGGAAGCGGGCGGCCCCTTTTGTTTTGATATCAATCCCGCTCAGCGAGTATTTTTTGTTAATATATAATATATACTGTATAAAATGGGTGGCCGTCACAAGCGGAGAGAGTCTTCGAACGTAGCTTGTGGCGGTTAGTTATTGGTCCAATCTTGCGTCAATTCAATACACAATTAGCGGGAATGGTATAACTGTCACGGACTGGAAAGTCCGTGCTACATGAGGACATGGACTGGAAGTCGATGCTACAAAAAGGGGGGGACGATCAGGAGCTTGACTTCGCCCTGGCTGTAAGAAATGCAACCACAATGCTGATTTCAAACAGGATATAGATAGGAAGCGCCAGGAGCATCAGATTGAAGGGGTCGCCTGTCGGTGTAAGCACCGCCGCCAGAAAAACGGTTAAAACTATGGCGATTTTCCGCTGAGACGCCAGCATTTTTGCTGTGACGACTCCGATTTTTGCCAGAAAAAATGTGATAAGCGGAACTTGAAAGATAAGTCCGCCGGCGAGGACCAGCATCAATACGAATGAGAAGTAGCGGTCAAGGGTGATTCCGGTTTCGATGTCGACACCGAGGTTGAATCCTATAAGAAACCGAAGTGAGGCGGGAATCATGACAAAAAAGACAAACGCAGCGCCCGCGATGAATAACAACGCCGACGCAGGGATAAAAAGAAGCAGGAATCGGCGCTCGACAAGCTTCAGCCCGGGTCTTAAAAACAGCCAGATTTGATGAACAATAAACGGCAGCGCAATAACCAGACCCACAATAAATGAAGTTTTGAAAAACGATGTGAGTTTTTCGGCGGGACCGAGCACCTGTAGATGCGCGTCCGGAATGTTCAGGATCGGGGAGAGCATCCACGCGAACAGGTATTTTTCGGTAACAAAAAAACCGACCAAACAGCCGGCAACCAGGTACAGGATCGAGTAAATGAGCCGCAGACGCAGCTCCTCGAAATGTTCGAAAATGGGACTGCCTTCCCCGGACGAATCCACCGAAGATTTTTTTTCATCCGGCTTTACAACCTTCTGAATGGGATCGTCCAAGCTAAACTTTCTTGACCTCCTCCTCTGTCTTTGCGGCATTCGAAGGTATGTTATCTTCTATATCATCTTTTGTCCCCTTCAATCCCTTCTTGAACTCCGTAATCGCTTTCCCGACAGATTTCGCCAGGGCAGGAATTTTTGAGGGTCCAAAGATCAACAGAATAATAACCAGGACAATGATCCATTCAAAACCGCGTATATTAAACATGAGATCTCCTCTTACCTGTCCAAAGGCGATTCAATTGGCTGCAAAAGTTGCCACGCCCCCGGACAGTTATTTCAAACACTAATGATTCACAATATAGCATTAACGGTTTGGGGCTGTCTATCCGAGGCATTGACTTATTGTAGACCAATTCAATTATTTATATTCGTTATTTAAAATCCCTGTGTCCAAAAAAAATCCCTGTGTCCAAAAAAAAACCCTGTGTCCAAAAAAAAACCCTGTGTCCAAAAAAAAACCCCTGTGTCCGTCTCAAGCTGAGCGAGTCTTCGAGCGTTGCTTGAGACGGTAGAGATTATCATTATGCTGCCGCCGTAAGCTACGCAGGCTCCGCTTACGGCGGACACAGGGGCTTTCGGGACGGACATAGAGGGTTTCGGTTTTGGTCAATTCCTAATTAGCGGAATCGATTTAAGGACTTGCAGAACACCGAAAAAAAGCAGGTTTTTTAAGCCTGCTTTCCGATAATGTGGCCGGTTAATTCGGCCTGTGATATGCCTTACTTCTTCTTTATTTCAAGCCCGAAGCGGTACCTCCAGGCTGTATGTCAACCTCGGAATCTATTGCGTTACGACAAATCCGGGACCATTCGGGCCGCCATCCAGAACGTCGATCCCCTCGTCGTAAATCCCATTGGCGTTTATGTCGAGGAATACGTCATATTCGCCGACCTGCGCGAGAATCCACGCGAGGATGAGCCCCTCGTTCACGCAACCGATCTCGACCGGGTCTAATTCGACACCCTCGGTGATGTCCTCCAGCGGAGTGCCATCGAGCCATTCAGGGTGATGTAAAACAATGTACTTGAGAATGTAAGGGCTGAATTCATCGAGGATCACGCCGGGATTCAACCAGATCGCGATCTTGTCTCCTACCTTGTAACTGTTCGAGTAGGTGTAGTCCATTTTCGACGCAAGCTCAGCGTAGATCGGACCGTCCGGAGCGGGATCCTGCACGACAGCGCCGGTCGGCTCCTGCCCGTCGACCGCGTCGGTCGATGTGTTGTAAACATTGAACGGAGCGCCGTCCAGGACAATGTCGAACTGGTCGGTCACGCCCGGAATCATTTTTGTCGCGTAGGGCAGAAGCTGTGTCGGATCGATCCCGCCATTCTGGTCGGCAGTAACTTCAATGTACGCAGGTATCTCCGGCGGCCAGATAACAAGCGGACTTCCAGCCTGCCATGACTTGATAATGTCGCCGTTGCTCCATGATCGACGGTCGGCAACCGGCCGTATCCTGTAGGTTTGTCCGGCCGTAAGGTTTTTCGCGCTTACAAAGACCGGTTTGCCGGTTTCGAAAGCATTTGCGAGATTGCCGTCGATGTCGCTTGCCCAGACGACCGGTCCGGTTGGAGCCGGCGGGATGGTTATATCGGTTTCAACCGTGCCTGCCAAGGAGATGAGATAGATTTTGTAATTTGCGGGTGCCAGCCGTCCGGCACCTGACGAATTAAACATCCCGACATCGTATGCAAGTACAACATTATCGATATGTCCCTGGTCGTCGGCAGTCAGACGCGCCTGGGACCACATCGCTGCCGCGCCGGGTCCTGCAGTCAAAACCTGCACGAGAACCGGGAATTCACGAGGCTCGAGGCCGGTCGCGGAGATGACGAGCGCCTCGCCGTGATTCACGGAACCGTTAAAGTCGTGTTTTATATCGACTTGCGGGTTGCCAAAGGAGGTCGAATTGCCGGAGCAACCGATGTTCACGGCGAGGACGCTCGCTACCAATAGGGTAAATACGACAGGGAAGCGGATATTCATAATTAGATTTCACTCCTAAAGGGCCACAATGACATTGTAACATCTTGTAGCCTTTTGTCAACTCTTGTGAGCTGAAAAATCGCAAAAAAGTTCAAAATTAGTGGGAAATTTGAGAAAAAATCGGATTATTGGGGGGAGACTGGACGCTGAAACCAATCCCGCTTAAGATAGGTCGATTAGATGCTTAATGAACAATAGAATCCGTCTCAAGCTACGCAGGCTCCGCTTGAGACGGACACAGGGATCTTCGATTTGAAACAATTTTTAAAAAACGGGATTGGTCTAAGTTCAGGTTCATCACCATATGGACATCGTCAGGCTCCTCAGCCATGTGAATGAACCATAGGAATCCGCTCCATAACTGTCGCGGTTCTGTTGTTGGAAGCACATTCTCATACAGAACCGCGACAGTTATGGAGCGGATCGGCTGTTGGAAGCACATTCTCATACAGAACCGCGACAGTTATGGAGCGGATCGACTGTTGGAAGCACATTCTCATACAGAACCGCGACAGTTATGGAGCGGATCGGCTGTCAAATGGCTGAGGCGTTACTATCCATTATTGGAATGTGAATTCCCTTACGGCCAACGATGATTTCTGGATAATTTTAACCGGGTTTTTGATTTTAGCCGACCATTCGGTCAGGTTCCGCTTGTCCTGCCAGCCGGATCCCGTAATTACCCCGACATCCGCACCCATTGCCGACGCGAGCCAGTATTCAAAGTCGGAGATCTCACCGCCACCGATACCAATCAATTTCACCGACGCGGGATTTATCCCGGACGAAATAATATCCGCCCAGTAATGTATGGGTTCGAGAGGAGAAAAACCATCGCCGGTCGACCTCCGTAATTCCGTGTATCTCGGATCGTGCTCGACACCTTCAGGAAGCTTCAGCGGCAGATACCCCAAAGTTGAAACTTCGCTCTTGTGCAACTCCTGAAGGTCTCCCACAATCCTGCAAATTCCCCCGTAGGTGCCGCCTGATATTACGGTTCCACGGAACCCCGAGAAAGCGTCCAGAATCATCTGCCGGTAATTGTCAACGTCCTGACCGTTCTCTGTGCCGGTTGTACCTGCCATAATTACTACCGGCGGAATCAGCGGGAGCGGTTCGACACCGATATCGGCAATAATTTCCCGTCCCATGTTTTCATCCCTGAACCGTGCAAGGGAGAAAAGCCTTAACAGCCCGGTAACCCAGAGATAGCCTGGAGAGTCGCCAACCACTGTCTTGAGATTGATCAACGAATTCAGGGAGGTCTCGATCATGAAGTTCGCGTTGGACGCACAAACCGCTTTTACATATGCATTCAGAGCATCGTGGGGGGAATCGAGCAGGAGGAGGAATTTCCCCTCATCATAAAATGCCCAGGGTATGTTCATATTGATCGCTACCTGCTTCCTGCAGCGCGCGATTACATCCTTAAGAACCTTTGTGATCAGCTTGACCGCCCGGACAAGCCTTGGAATATTGTTTGGATGGATTTTCCCGGCAGCGTCAGGATCGAATTCCACCAGCTCTTTATACACCGCCTCAGCGCCGAGCGATTCGATATCGTCAAGGATATTGTCGCGAAGATCGGGATCGGGGGGAAGGTTCTGCCAGGACGGGTTATCGACAAGCGCGCGTATGTAAAGCCCGGTACCGCCGACAACGACACAATTTTTGCCCCTGTCATGGATCTCGTCGATGGTCTTGAACGCGAGGTCCTGCCAGTCGGCGACAGTGAATTCCTCGTCGGGATTGACTATATCAATAAATATGGTGAGGGATGCCGCCGCGCTCATCGATGGACGGTTTCGCGGTGCCGATATCGAGTCCGCGGTAGACGAGACGCGAGTCGACAGACACGATTTCGGCATTGACCAGCTTCGCCAGACAAATTCCGATACTGGTCTTACCGACCGCCGTGGGTCCGAGGAGTATGATAACGTCGCGTTTCATTTGAGGGCACAATTTTACCATACTTGGTTAGTGGATTTGGCGTGGGTCAGTTGAGGAGTTTACCAGGAAATGAATATGATTAAGGTCTTTTATGTTTTGTCTTGTTTTGCAGATCATGATAAGATTAGCTGGATAGCTAAAAGGGGCTGACGATCCCGGAGGGTAAAGGTCCAAATGAACACAAAGCATACTTCATCGGATGGGGCAGTAGTCGTCTTAATTCTTGGCATAGTCTTGCTTGCGGTGGGCATTACGCAAATAATCAATCTTCAGCCATCGTTACAGGAGGCGAACGGTTTTCTCTACCAGACGACTAGTGGGCTTGAGAGTTTTTTCGGTGGCAATTCCCTCGCAACTCACGCCGAGAATATCAGGCAAACATATGCCGGCTTTATTATTCTTACCGCAATTGGCGGCTTGATGGCTTTGATTGGGGCAATTCGTCTGGCTGTCAGACAATAGTCCAGTTATCCTGCTCAAATCGCCCCCAATATTTACAAGCCTATAAATACCCCGTTTGACTTCCGCATCCCTAAAACCTTATAATTCACGGTTCGTGCCGGTATAAGCCGGGAATGTTAGGCATGCGTCTGCCTTGGTTTTGCATGCTGTCTGGATTTATACGGGACTAATCTCCCACTGGAGGCTCGGCCACTAGATGACCGCCGAAAAGAAATTACAAAACTGGATACTGTCAATCGTGATTATAGTCATCGCGGTTGCAGTGCCGCTGTTCAAGGTCGCACAGGGGACGCCCGTGGTGAGTCAGGGCATCGACCTTGTCGGCGGTGTAGACCTCCTCCTGCAGGCGCAGGTGCCTGAAGACGAGGGGCAGGTCACAGCGGACATGATGCTCGGTGCGATCAACATTGTCAGGAACAGGCTCGACCCTGAAGGCGTGAAGGAGATCACCATCCAGAGGCTTGGTGACGACCGAATTGTCGTGCAGATTCCGAACGAGGACGATCCCGAGCGCGTCAAAAAGATGATCGGCGAAACCGCTGTCCTTTACTTTATCGATATGGGCAGCGATCCGGTCGATGACGGCACGAAAATTGTTTTCGTGGACCCCGCCACAGGCAAGTCCGTAGGGAAATTCTCATGGGAAGAGCCGCCGGTGGATCTCGGGCTGATCACACCCGACCCTGTCCCCCCGGAAACGACCGTTCTTACCGAACAGATTCTCGCCGGACCGTCCGATATCACCGGCATCAGGATTGTCACGGATGAGCCGTCCGCGCCGACTGAAGAGATTGAAACTCCGGCTGCTGACATGAGCGCTGCTGAAACCGATCTGACTGCCGAATTGCCTGATGTACCCGCTGCCGAAGTGGTTTCTGTTGCGTCTCCCGAACCGGGCGTGGTTATCGACCTGACCGATGAAGCCGCTGTCAGACTTCCATCGGGCACCGCGACCAGAATCGGCCAGTACCTGGCGCTGGTTGTCGACGGCTCGGTACAGACTTATTTTAGAATCGAATCGCCGATTTCGGGTGAAATCGCTTTCCCCGACCTCCTGTCGCATCCGGGATTCGATTTAACAAAGTGGAGCGGCGGTCTTGCCAGGATGAAAATTGTGGCATTGACGTCCGAGCCGGCGCTTGGCGCTCCCGTAAAGGTTATCGACCCGACCGGTCAATATTCTGAGGATGCAACCGGCAGTTTGTATGAGGGCAGGCTGGCGATTCCAATCGATAAAATTATTCTCACCGGAGACGATTTTGCCGACGCGAGTGTCAGCTTCTCACAGCTCAACCAGCCTCAGATCGCGTTCACATTTGAAAAAGACGGCAAGAACATCTTTGGCAAATATACAGCTCAAAACGTCGGTAAATTCCTCGCGATAGCGCTCGACGACGAGATTATCTCGTGCCCCAGAATCCGCGAACCCATCCTGAACGGACGCGGCGTGATTGAAGGTTCGTTCACTCGTCCGCAGGCGCAGGACCTTGTCGTCAAGCTGGACTCGGGACGTCTCCCTGTCCCGTTGAAAATTATCGCAAACATGACTGTTGGTCCGACCCTCGGCGCGAAGTCGATTGCCGACTCAAAGCGCGCCGCAGTCCTCGGAGCGGTATTGGTAATTCTTTTCATGATCATTTATTATCGATTGGCCGGAATAACTTCCGCCGTTGCCCTTTTATATTACGGTTTGATCTTCTTCGGGGCCCTCTCGATTCTGAACGCGACGCTGACGTTGCCGGGTATCGCCGGTTTCATCATGTCGGCCGGTATGGCGGTCGACGCGAATGTAATTATATTCGAGCGTCTCAAGGAGGAGCTCAGGACTGGCAAGACATTCAGGTCGGCGTTGGATGCCGCGTTCAAACGGGCATTCGCCGCGATCTTCGACTCCAATGTGACCACATTGATTACAGCCCTCGTGCTGTACAATCTGGGCACCGGACCGATAAAGGGTTTCGCCGTCACACTTAGCCTGGGTGTAATCGTTTCCATGTATTCATCACTTATATTCACCAGGCTTCTTCTCGAGGCTGTGCTCGTGAATAAAAATTTCCAGAAATATTCGCTGTTTGGGGTAACCGAAGCAGACGTTGCCCTTTCGGGTAAAGGGGGTGGTGGGCGATGATGGACTTCAGGCGCAGCAATTTCGATTTTGTGGGCAGGGCATGGCTCTGGTATACGATCAGCCTGGTATTTATTGGTCTGGGACTTCTCGGCGTTGTCCGCAACCTTATCACGGATGGGACTCCGCTCATTCGCGGAATCGACTTCACTGGCGGGAGCATTATAAAGGTCCAATTTACGGACTGGGACCAGAACCGCGACACCGCTGAATTCAACGAGGAAATTGCCGGGTTTGTCTCAACACTCACCGATAAAGAGCCGCAGGTGCTGACAACGCTGCTCACTCCCGAGGATAACGGCAGGGAGACGTACGGCCTTCTCGTCCAGATTCGCGCCGACGCCAGCCTTATTGATGAAGCCAGCGCGGACAGCAGATTACAGCTTGATAACAAGCTCAGGGAATTTGGCGGTGATTTTATCCCGATTGAACAATCTGAAGTCGGGGCTCTGATGGGCAAAGAGCTAACTAACAAGGCTATCCAGGGAGTGGCAATAGGGCTTGTCCTGATCCTGATCTATATTACGTTCAGGCTGTCCTTCGACTTCGCAGTTTGCGCCGTTATTGCGCTGGCTCACGATGTCCTTGTACTAATTGGGTTTTTTGCCCTGTTCAGGTTGGAAATCAACTCATCGTTTGTAGCGATTGTCCTGACCGTTGTCGGGTATTCCATCAACGATACGATCATCATCTATGACCGTATCCGCGAGAATATGAAGGTGAAACGCCATCTTCCATTCGATGTGCTGGTAAATACTTCTCTTTTGGAAACCATGGCGAGGTCGATCAACACCACTGGAACAACCGTTCTGGCAATACTTGCGCTGCTGATATTCGGCGGCGAAAGCCTTAAGGTCTTCATGATTGGCATGGCGGTCGGCATCACGACCGGAGCCTATTCATCCATCTTCAACGCGAGTATGCTGCTGGTCAACTGGAGGCTCAGGGGCAAGAAACGCGCCAGGGCTCTTGCATCCGCGGAAGCTGCCGCTATCGGGATAGTGACCGGTGACGATGACGATCTGATCGACCTCAGGGATGATGACGAAGATGAGGAATCCGCGCGCGAGGCAGTGACACCCATTACAATCGACAGGGCTCCGTCAAAGCCCGCTGTTAAGAGTTCAAAACCGAAACGTCGAAAACGCAGACAATAATTTTTATACTACAATCGATAATTCTCAGCCCCTGGAACCTTGGGGGCTTTTTTGATATCCATGTCATTTGGAAATGACGCTGAACCCCGATAAAACTTGATTTCCTCTCTAAAATCCCTCAAAATTGCCGATTCCCCGGCATCTTCTTTGTCGGGACATTGTATTTATAAGTGCTTCCGGGGGGCTCACAATGCATTTTCGCGCGCGTTCCCAGGACGATATTTAAAAGAAGGTATAAAGAAGGTTTTATAAAATGACAGACGCAGCAGTCGGAACGACAATTAATCTTGCAAAAAGGCTTGACCATGTGCCGTCGTACCTGTTTCAGAAAATCGACGATATGAAAGCTGCCGCAAAGGCGAAGGGAATCGATGTTGTCAGCCTCGGCATAGGCGATCCCGACCTCCCGACCCCGCCTGAGCTGGTCGAGGAACTCTACAAGTGGGCGAAAATAACCGACATGCAGAAGTACCCCGCTTACCGGGGTACACCTGAATTGTTAAAGGCGATTGCGGACTGGTATGAAAAGCGGTTTGGCCTGGTTCTAAACCCGCAGACCGAGTGCCTCGCGCTGATCGGGTCGAAGGAGGGTATCGCAAACCTCGGACTCGCGGTCCTCGACCCCGGCGACATCGTCGTTTATCCCGACCCCTGCTATCCTGTCTACCCGATGACCGCTGTCTTCACCGGAGCGGAGCAGTATCCTGTTCCACTCCTTCGCGAGAATAATTTTCTCATCGATTTTTCGAAGATCCCGGACAATATCGCGAAGCGGGCGAAACTGCTCTGGATGAACTACCCGAACAACCCGACAAGCGCGGTCGCTCCGGTCGAATTTTTCGATGAGGCGGTCCAGTGGGCTAAGAAGTATGGCGTGGTAATCGCGCACGACAACCCGTACAGCGAGATCTACCAGTCGGACGATCCTCCGCCGAGCCTCCTGAACGCGAAGGGCGCGATGGATGTCGCGATCGAGTTCAACTCCCTTTCGAAGAGCTTCAATATGACCGGCTGGCGGATCGGCATGGCGGTCGGCAACGCCAAGATTGTGGACGCGCTCGCGAATGTGAAGTCGAATATCGACTCCGGCGTTTTTCTCCCTGTGCAGAAAGTGGCGGTGAAAGCCCTTCATTATCCTCTTAATTTTGTCGACCCCCTCCGAGCGAAATATGTGGAGAGGCGAAAAGCCGCCGAAGAAGTCCTGGATGCCGCGGGCTATAATGTTTTTAAAGGCACAGGAACATTCTACGTGTGGGTGCAAACCCCGAACGGCATGAAGAGCTTCGACTTTGTCGGCAAGGTGATAAATCAAACGGGTGTTGTCGTGGGTCCCGGAGCCGGATGGGGCGAGAGCGGCGAAGGATTTTTCCGTATCTGTCTCACCCGCGAAGCCGATGAGCTCAGGACTCTGGTAAAGAGGATCACAGACGCTTTCCCGGTGAAATAAATCCCGCTTGATATTCTCCGCCACTGGACCGAAAATCCGCCCTGCGATTGGCAAGTGGCCCTCCAATACTCGGATATTTCCGATTGGGATATTTATTTGGCAAAAGTCGCATCAAACTTACTGGAATGGATTTGGTAAAAATCTCATAATGAATTTTTCTTGACAAACTATTGTAATCTGAAATATAGTGTGCTATATTACTATTGATTACGAGGTTTGTTATTTTTTATTAAAAGTCAGATTTTAAGCGGTTTTCATGATTTCAGTGCTTTCTTATGTGTGCGGTGTTTTTGGAATAATGTGGGAGTGTTATATTATTTTGCGTTGAAACGCATCAAAGAGAATACAAGATTATTGCGAAATATCTAACGGACGGAAGGGAATTCGAACAACATGATAAGGAGAAATTTCATGCTGAGAAATTTTGTAATCTGTACGGTCCTTGCGCTTGCCTTAACAGCATGCTCGTCAGGGAATAACTCAATTTTACCAGGGACGGGAGACGAAACGGACTTGAACCCATCGACGTTGGTCGGTCAGGGAACTCAACCGGGAAGATCTCTACTCGGGCTCTTCCAGTGGGAAATTAATCTAAGGGATGAAACATTTTCTGCGGTTCCGCTCAGGTCGCCTCAGCTCCACTACAATGTGGTAACTGACATGAACGTCGAGCCGCCGCGAGTGGCTTTCGAGGGATTCACGATCGATAAGGCCAACAATACAATCAAACTCGATGTTCACTTGCATCATCCGTACCCGGACCGCCCGAATCTTGCCGGGTTCGATGTCCGCGGCATCATGATCGGCTCCGGCTCGGTGACCGGGTTAAGCGATCCCAGCATCCGCCTGGCCGGACTGAGCGATCCCCACCTGTTGAACCCGGACGGCTGGACCCGCTGGTGGAATCCGGTTGAGTTCAACATCGGAGATGACCTGTTCAGTTACACTGACGGTGATCTTGGAATCAAGAACTCGGTTGGCAATTACAATGCAACACTTAACGCTTACAAGGTATTTGCCGCCGACCTCGGCAACATGGAGGATTTTCATAACCTCCACTTGCCTGACCGTCTGATCTTCACAACCGACGCGATACACACGAGGCACTACGATGTCTGGTTCCCAACTGTGGAAGACCAGTGGATCATCAGGTACAACTACGCCATAGACGCGTCATGGGCATCGATCCCGGGATACACGCCCGGTGACGATGTCGATATCCCGTCTGACTGGGATGCAACGGCCAACCAGGAAGAGCCGTTCATGGTTGTTACTGATGAGATCCAAAACAGCCTGTACTTTGAGACCTCGGCCGTTAAAGGCGGAACCGCGGTTGTACAGGTCAAGGTGTTCGACTGGCAGGGATACCTGAGAGACGGCGCTGTCGCGGACGAGGTCGAGTCAGTGATGTTTGAAAATCCGCTGGCTTATGACGGCGTTGAATTCGCCGCGCTGGTCGATCCCGGCGACCTTGGGATGCCGTACGCCACCTACGAGCTGACCCTTCAAGGTGAGAAAGTTCTGACATCCGGCCCAATGTACGGTTTCTTCACGATCGTCAGCGCCAACGGCGATTACCAGCCCGAGCTGACCGGTTATTCCGGAACCGCCCCGCTCTCTTATTACACTTTCGCGGAACTTGGCATGATTTCGCCTGAATTTGTGCCCGATAATCAGCTTCCGACAGCTTCGGCGACCCTCCTGACTCAGGACCCGATATATGTTGGCGATATTGTTGAACTCGACGCCTCCGCGTCATCCGACCCGGATGGTTCGAGCCTGACTTACAAGTGGGATTTCGATAATAACGGCATGTACGGCGATTCCTATTACGGCGGTTCGGATGAGATACCGCAGGTTATTTTCGGCTGGGCAGGAGACTTCTTCGTCGATTTGAAAGTAACGGATGAGGATAACGGGTCGGATGTACTCGACGAAAAGATCCACATTACGGTTCTGGATCCTGCAAACCTGCCGCCGGTGGCGATCGCTTTCGCGCTGGACCAGGAGATAAATATTTTCGAACCTGCTGGATTCAACGGCTCGTTCTCGTACGATCCCGACGGTGTGATAGTGTCGTGGGAATGGGATTTCGACAATGATGGAGTTTTTGGAGACTCGTACGATGAGGGTACTGACCAGATGCCCCTCGTCTATTTCTCTTCCGGCGGCGAATTCCTGGTCAATCTCAGGGTAACCGACAATTCCGGCGCTCAGGACACGCTGTCCCTCAGTGAGCTTGTGATAGTTAATGTCGATGACCCGGAGAATTTCCCGCCGACCGCAATCGCGACAGTCGACCAGTTGGAAGTTCAGCTTGGTGAGACAAGCATATTCAACGGTTCCTTCTCGTACGATGTCGACGGCGCGATCGTGTCATGGGAGTGGGACTTCAACGGCGACGGTGTTTATGGTGACGCTTATGATAGCGGTACCGACCAGATGCCTGAGATCGCGTTCGACCTTACAGGCGTTTATATGGTCGACCTCAAGGTGACGGATAACATGGGCGCATCGGATACGCTTGATGAGAACATTGTCATAGATGTTACCGATGAGCCGCAGAATCCGGATAATATCGCCCCGGTCGCGATTGCTTCCGCGTTTGATAACGTTGTCCAGGAAGGGGAGACCGTCACATTTTTTGGCAGCGATTCGTATGACCCGGACGGCGTTATCGTTCTTTACGAATGGGATTTCAACAACGATGGGATTTTCGGCGATGCGTACGATTCCGGTTCGGACCAGGTTCCACAGATTAGTTTCGCGAATGCGGGAACCTACTACATCAGCCTGAGGGTAACCGATAATGACGGCGCATCGGACATGACTAATGTTCCTGTCATGGTGGAGGTCGTTGAGGATTCCCCTGGTGAAAATGTGCCGCCGGTCGCGGTCGCAGGCGTGAATAAAACCTGGGCAAAGGTTAACCAGCTTGTCGTCTTCCATGGGCAGTATTCGTACGATCCCGACGGCTATATCGTGTCATGGGAGTGGGATTTCGACGGCGATGGCGACTACGGGGATTCATATTACAACGGCAACGACCCCGTGCCGCATGTTAAATACGGCACTCCCGGCGAGTACACCATCGACCTGAGGGTTACCGACAATGACGGCGCCACCGATTATCTTGATGAACCTCTTACCGTCACAGTCACAGACGAATGATTTTCGGTTGGAATCCTTTTATACCAGAGATTAAACTGGGTCCGGACCTGAAAATCCGGACCCGTTTTTTTATTATCCTGCCTGTTCGTGACTTGCGGCAATTATAGATGGTAGAATAGCCGCCTAAGTAACCATATGGAATTACTGCCCGAAAAAATCAACCCTCTTATCGTCGGAAACGGCCTTCCGCCCGACCCCGCTGTCGATCCCGACGCCCTGATCTCCGTTGTCATACCTCTGAAGGACGAGGAAGGGACTCTTCGTGAGCTGTACGGGAGCATCAAGAACGTTTTCAGGAAGCTCGGGCGCGATTTTGAGGTCGTTTTTGTCGATGATGGGAGCAGGGATAAAAGCTTCGATATCCTGAAGGACCTCCACAGGGAGCATGTTGACAGTGTCAAGGTTATAAAATTCCGCATGAACAAGGGCAAGGCGGCAGCTCTGAACGCCGGGTTCGATGAGGCGAAGGGCGACATCATCTTTACTCTGGATGCCGACCTTCAGGACGATCCTGAGGAGATCCCGAAATTTCTCGATGCCCTTGCTAAGGGTGCCGACCTCGTCTCCGGCTGGAAGAAGGTACGTCACGATCCCCTGCACAAGGTTTTATTCTCGCGATTCTTCAACTGGGTCGTCTCTCGCGCTGCCGGGTTGAAACTGCACGATTATAACTGCGGATTCAAGGCATACCGTAAGGAAGTTCTGGAGGAGATTCATCTGTACGGCGAGTTGCACCGCTATATCCCCTTCCTCGCAAAGCACCGGGGATTTATTGTCGATGAGGTCGTCGTGCAGCATCGTCCGCGAACCAGGGGCAAGAGCAAGTACGGGTTCAGCCGTGTCTTCAAAGGTTTTTTCGACCTCTTCACCGTGATTATGCTCACGCGATTCAACCGGCGTCCGCTTCATCTTTTCGGCGGGATGGGTGTGATACTTTTCGTCATTGGGCTGTTAATCAACATGGTTCTCACATGGCAGTGGCTCCATCATCAGGCAATCGGCGACCGTCCGCTTCTGATTCTCGGAGTGTTGCTGATGGTCGTCGGCGTGCAGATTTTCAACATCGGGCTGGTCGGGGAGATGATCATCGCGCTGAAACCGTCCGACAAGTCCGATAAACCCATCAAAATAATCCTCAAATGAGCCCATCGGACAATATTACCTCCCCCCCCGCGATGCCCAAAGTGGCAGTCGTTGTGCTCAACTACCAGGGTGAGACGGTCCTGCCAGGTCTATTAGCCTCGCTCGAATCGACCGAATATTCGAATTATAATATTTACCTCGTAGATAACGCGTCGACAGATAACGGCCTTGCGGTCGCGGAAAAATGGCTCGACAAACTCCCGATGGAGATTATCAAAAATGATGAAAATCTTTTATTCAGCAGAGGGAACAATGTCGGGATCAGAAAAGCGCTTGTTTGGAGAGCGGATTTTGTTTTCCTTCTGAATAATGACACGGTCGTTCCACCTTCATTGATTTCAGAACTGGTAAAATTTCTAACTGACCACTCGAAGGCGGGGATTGCGGGTCCGATGATACATTTCGAAAATCCCAAAGGCGTGATCTGGGGCGCGGGAGGGCAGGTTTCGACATGGTGGGGACTTGTAAGGCATCGCGGGATCAGGGAAAAAGATATCGGACAGTTCTCCGAGGCGTCAAAAGTGGATTACGTAAGCGGTGCGGCTATGATGGTTCGAACTCCCGTTTTCAGTAAAATCGGGCTGCTCGATCCCGACCTGCCGATGTACTTCGAAGATACGGATTTCTGCTTCCGTGCGAGAAAGAAGGGATTCGAGGTCTGGTACATACCGACCGCTCCCCTGATTCATCTCGTCAGTGTCGCGGCAGGCGGACAGAGATCGTGGTTTAAAATACGTAAACGCATCAGAGCCGGATTCAGGTTTTTCGCTCGTCACGCGAGATGGTACCAGTGGCCGACCATTTTACTCGGTCAGGTATACGAAGCTGTAAGGGTAAGTTTGCTGGTTATCAAGCGATTCCATTAATTGCGATTTTTTATTAAGTTTTAGTTAAAATAGTTGCGATAATCGCAATTTTGTGGTAATATCTATGGTGGGATGTAAAACCAGTGAGTGAAGGTGATCAAAATGAACTTAGGGGAAAAAATTAAGAAAATAAGAGAGAAAAAAAACCTGACTCAGAAAGAGCTAGCGAAGAAGCTGGGTTTGAAAGATGCGACCATTGTCAGCAAAATTGAAAATAGTACGCGTAAAATCCAGGCCGATGAACTTGCAAGCCTCTATGGAGTATTAGGATGTACTCCCGATGAACTTTTCGGCGATGAAGATTTTCCCAGGATTGAGATCAACCATGCGTTTACCCGGTACATTAACAGGTCCGACGACAATGATAAGGCATTAAAAGATGAAATCCTCGGCAGATTAGCCAGGCAGGCTAAAAACCTCATTAAATTTGAAGATTTTCTGAGAATCGACAATCGGCATTACCTGCCGACAATTAATGATTCCCTGCCGACAAGCGACAAGGACAGAAATTCACAAACTGAAATCCTGGCGAATTCTGTTCGTAAGGCATGGGAACTTGGAAGAGACCCGGTTAATAATCTTGAATATATCCTGGAGACCAAATCGATAATCTGGATGAGATGGAATAATCTCGGAGAGTATTCCGGCATCTGTGCGCCTTATAAAACAAGGCCGTTCATTATTCTTAATGCAAATGAAGCCAGGGCCAGGCAGAAATTTTCTCTGGCTCATGAATTATGCCATGCGCTGATGGACATCGGGCAAGGCGCGATATTTACGAGGAAGAGCGAAGGAGTCGGCGGATTTAGTGAATATTCTCATATCGAGAAAAGGGCAAACTTTTTCGCCGGGAAATTTCTGATGGCTTTGGATGCCGCGCTGGAGTTTGCTCATATTAACCGCTTTGAGCTTTCAAATCCCTCTGCCGCCAATGTGATGCAACTCGCTTCATTCTTCGGGATGAGCGGCGATGCGATCTTGATTACTCTCATTCATTACGGAAAAATATCATGGGAGCTTAGAGATGCGCTCAAACAGAAAATTCATCCTTTGAGTGAAACATCGGGTCAGACGTTCCTTAAGGATTGGGATTGGAGCGATTCTGTTGCCACTGAATTTTCAACAATACCCCGTCTCGTAAGGTTAGGATTTCAGGCATGCTTGCGGCGCACGATTAACGAAGGCGCGCTTTCCGAGCTGCTTGGCATACCAAGGCAGCGTATGGCAGAGAAAATCAGAGAATATAGTTCATTGGTCGGCGATTAATTGCCTGTCTTCAGTTGTGTATTTCCACGACATGAAATATTTTATAGACGCAAATATTCTTTTGGATTTTATGGAAATTCGCAGGTTGGATTTGCTTGTCAGGTTGTTTGATAAAATGGATGTTGTGTTTAGAATTGATGAGGAGATCGTATTCGACCGGGGGTACTACGAAAAATATCGAGACAATTTCCCTGTATGTTTTCCCGAAGAAGAATGGGAAGAAAAACTTGCAGAAATGAATAAAAAATGTGGATTTGGTGTGGGAACTAATGACCGTTCTGCGGCTATAGCCGCAAAATTTTCCGATGCCCATCTCCTTACACGCGATTTGGACTTGATCGATGAGGCTAAAGATCTGTTATCCATGACGGATAGTGACTTCATACCCACCGTTGATATATTATGCATGCTGGTTAGCAGGAAATTTCTGTCCAAAATTAAGGCGTTGGATTATTGTCAGGAAATTTCCGATAAACGATGTCCGATCAGGCCTTTAGATTGCTCTCCCATAACGGCTTTACCTGATTAATAAAAAATGCCTAAACTCCTCTGCATAGCCTATCTCTTTCCGCCCAGGGCTGGCGTGGGAGTCCAGCGTATAACCAAATTCGTGCGATACCTCCCCGACCACGGCTGGCATCCTGTCGTATTGACCCCCGAGAAACCGTCCGGAAGTTTCCCAATCGACGAAACCTACCTTTCCGAAATCCCCGACTCGGTCGAAATCTACAAAGCCCCGAGCTTCGAGCCTTACCACCTTTATCGATTATTAGGCGGACAGAAACGTCAGGACAACGCCGATTTTCGCGGCGTGATCGAGGGAGGAAGCCGTCTTGGGACAATGGGAAAATTATATTCCGCATTTCAGTCGGCGTTTTTAATTCCCGACCCCAAAATCGGCTGGTTCATTCCGGCGTACTTCCGCGCCCGCGAAATCCTCAGTCAGCACAAGATAGACGCAATTTTTTCGACCTCCCCCGAAGCGACCGACCATGTTATCGCCCGTGCCCTTGCGCGCGACACGCATCTCCCGTGGTTGATGGATTTTCGCGACCCCTGGACAACGTCGCTATATGCGCCGAAACGTCCGGCATGGTCGCAGGACCGCGAGAACAGGCTCGAACTGAGCTGCCTCACGGAATCGTCCGCGATATCTGTTGTCCAATCTCGCTACCGTGACGAATACCTTAAAAAATATCCATCCCTTTCAGCGAATTCGGATAAATTTCAAATCCTTCCGAACGGTTATGATCCAAACGACTTCAGTGGAATCGAGCCGAGAAAATTCGAAAGGTGGACTATCGTTTACACCGGCTCAATCTCATATCCGCGCGACCCGGCGCCGTTCTTTAAAGCCTGGAATCTTGCGTGCGAAAGGTCGGACGAATTCAAAAATAATGCCGGATGCCTCTTCATGGGGGAGTTCGATTCCCGTTTTCATGAGATGGCGCCAAAATATATTAAGGAAAATCTTGAGGTCGAAGGATTTCAGGACCGAAGCAGAGTTTTATCGACACAGCTCGGAGCGGGAGCGCTGCTGATTCTCGCGGAGGGCTATGTAACAGGCAAGGCTTACGAATATCTCGCGTCGTCGAGTCCGATCCTCGCGATCACCGATGGAGCCGACCTGATCGAATTAATAACAAAAGCCCGAGCCGGGGAATGCGTGAGTCCATCCGACGTAAACCGCATTGCCGATGCGCTTCTAGGGCTTTTCAACAATCGCGAAAAACCGTTCAGTGCCGATTCCGAGTTCCTTTCCGCATACGACCGTCGTACAATTACAGCGCGTCTCGCAAATTTGCTAAATGACCTTATCGCCCGGAAACACTGAAACGACCAAAACATCGCTCGCGCGCGATAGCGTGGGGACAACGCTCACGTATGCGCTTCTGTTTTTCCTCGGGCTTCTGATTTTCGTCCTCAACTGCCGAATCCTCGGACCCCTCTGGCGCGGCATGCTCGGTCTGATAATGATCGGGCCCGCGCTTGTCCTTAAGATCGGGAATTTCGGCTACGATCAGGGCATGGTGGTAATCGGAAGCAGGGAGAGATACCTCCTGAGCTCCCTCACATGGACCGGCCTGCTGTATTCGTTCGCCCTCGGGATGCTCGCGATCGGAATTCTGATGGGATTCATGTGGGGCTTCCCGATCCAGTTCTGGCGGGTCTTCCAGGGGGTCTGGAACCCCATCGCCTTCTCGGTGATCTCCCTCGTGTTTCCGATCCATCTGATGACGCAGGTTGTCGATGCTGCCATCTATGCCGAAGATCGAATATCAGTCCGAAACAGAAAGGAGGTAATTGTCAACGCGGTCATGCTGGTGATCATTATCGTCCTGTGGCGGGCGTTCGGACTCAGATTAATGGCGATTGTCGGCGCACACGTGATCGCGAATTTTGTCAGCCTCGTGTACGGCTGGTTCCTCGCGAAGGACAGGATCGGCGCCCCGGTCGGATTCGACCGCGTACTGGTCGATAAATCGGTCAGGCTGGGATTCCCAGTGTCTCTTGCCTACCTTGCCGGCTACCTCATGCTTCCCGCGATGATCATCCCGCTGTCGCTCGCGATGGGCGGTTCGCCAATCGAAAATCTTGAAAGGCTTGGCTTTTTTTCTGTCGCGTTCATGATGGTCGACAGGATCCTGCCCGTGACGCGATCGGTGGCGTTTGCCCTTCTTCCGAAAATCACTACCGGCACGGATGCTGAGGCCGGTGAGCTGACCGCGAAAGCGAGTCGCCACACATTGATAATTTCGTTATTTGTTTTCATTTTCCTGGTGATCTTTATGAAACCGATTATCGTGTTCCTCATCGGAGAACGGTTTCTGAATGTGGTCTCTCCATTTGCCATTATGGCTCCCGGCGGCATCGCGCTTTCGGTCTCGGGTGTATGGGCGGCACATCTGCTCGCGAGGAAGAGACCCTTCGATGTGGCCTATGCGGGCATTGTCGGTGTTGTAATCGCGCTCCTATGCTCCGGATTGGGATTCTATTACCTCCCCCATGGACGGGAAGTTCTTGTCGCGAGTATGTCTGTCGTTGTCGGAAACCTGGTTGCGTTTGCGATTATGCTCCCCGCGTTCTGTAAGTCCGGTCATTTAACAGTCAGGGACGCGCTTTTGCCGACATCGGACGATTTCCGCGAGTGGAGACGGATTCCGGGTTTTATTTTTGATATGATTCGACGGAAGTGATGACGAAGGGGATGGGGTGACGCATGCCCGATGATAGACTGACCTACCAGGACCGCCCGTTACGCCTGACCTATGTCGCCGACGCGGGCAATGTCCACACGCACAAGTGGGTTGGGTACTTCCGTGACCGCGGCTGCGACGTGAAGGTCATCAGCTATCGTCCCTTCGATATTCCCGGCGTTGAGGTTTATGTCCATTCGCTCCCTCCGGTTGGCTTAAAATCGATTCCCCCGATACGCCAGTTTCATTACGCTTCGGATTATGTCCGCGTGCGGAAAATGCTCGAATGGGCCGACATCGCGCACGTGCATTTCATTTACCGATTTCGTTTCAATCTTCTGTTCAAGGGGCTTCCCAGACTTGTAGTAAGCACATGGGGGAAGGACATCATCCGGGACACCGACGATCCCGAACCGAAAAGCGAAATTAGATGGAAGAAGTTTGTTCTCGCTCAGGCGACAACCATAACCGCGACCACGCATTTCCTTGCCGAGCAGACGAAAAAATATTCCCCCGCGAATAAAAAGATTTATGTGATTCCGTTCGGCGTCGATCTCGACATCTTCGATCCAGCCAAATATCCGAAAACGACCGACATTGACCGTCCCGATAAGGCTTTCAAGATCGGGTTTCTGAAGCACCTTCGTAAAAAATACGGTCCCGACACGTTAATAGAGGCAACCAGGGTTCTTCGGGACCGCGGCTACAACATCCGGACCATCCTGGCGGGTGTGGGCGAGGATGAGGACGAACTCAGGAAGTTCGCACGTGAAAAGGGAGTCCACAGGATAGTCGATTTCGTCGGGCGGATCCCGCACGAGGAGGTCCCGGCATTTCTGGCGGGTCTGGATGTCTTCTGCATGCCGTCGAGATATGAATCCGAGACCTTCGGGGTGGCGGCGGTCGAGGCGCAGGCAATGGAGATACCGGTTGTTTCGACCACTGTGGGCGGTGTCCCTGAGGCGGTCGACAACGGCGTCACAGGCATACTTGTCCCGCCGAACGACACGGTGAAGGTCGCGGACGCTGTCGAATCGCTTCTTGAAAACTACGAATTGAGGCTGAAAATGGGCATAGCGGGTCGGAAATTCGTGAGGAATAAATACGACTGGCAGGAAAACGCGTCCCGCATGGAGCGGATATATTTAGATTTACTGAATTCATGAATCGTCCGGTACCTGCTATCCCTGAGTCCTCGAAGGGTAGCTGGTATCCGGACAAGTGGGAAAGTAATCGGATAGCAGCTACCCTTCGAGGACTCAGGGCTAGCTGCTACCGATTACTGCCGATTAATGAGATTCAATTGTGATCAAGGACACTCTATATACTCTTGTCACACGGATTTTCTATATCATCGGGAAGATACTTTACTCGGTGATCGTCAACCGCGCGCTGGGACCAGTCGGGAAAGGCCTGTTCGAGCTCATCCAGCTCGCTCCCAATGTGCTCACGAGCTTCGGTACGTTCGGCTTCAACGAGGCTAATATCTATTTCGCGGGCAGGAAGCCTCAGAAAATCCCGAACATCCTGAGCAACTCCTATGTCCTCGGAATCGGCTTTTCAATTGTGGCGATGCTGCTCGGAGCCGCTTTTATCTTTCTCCCCCAGAACCGTCCCATTTTCGATAACATCCCGTACTGGGTGGGTGGTCTTGCGCTTCTTGCCATACCACTAGGGTTGATCGATTCATTCGTGCTAGGTGTCCTGTATGGCGAAAATCGCATATGGGTCCAGAATGTGCATGAGATTATCCGGATAATCACGCAGGTTCTTTACATCGGTGTGTTTGTTGTAATCCTGAAACTTGCTGTTCAGGGAGCGGTCTACGGATTTGTCCTGATAAATGTCACCCTCCTTATATTCACACTCATTGTCCTTTCCAGATTTCACAAACCTGTCGGCGACAAATTCGATAAAGACCTCGCATGGGAATCGTGGAAGTTCGCGCGGTTCAGTTGGGGAGCCAATTTCGCGCAGTATCTTCTTTTGAAAGTCGATCAATGGCTGATCCTTCTGCTGGCGTCGGAAGCGACACGCATGGCGCAGGTCGGCTTGTATTCGACGGCGGTCAATGTAATCACAAATATCTGGATCATACCCGCGTCCATCCAGACCTCGTTGATGCCGAAAATTACGCAGAAAGGTGAATCCGAAAGGAAGAAGCTTGTCCCACCAAGCCTGAGGATAGTCACGATCATTGTCGCGATTGCGATTTTTGTTCTGGCGATTATCGGTAAATGGGCACTCGGATTTCTATATGGCAACGAATGGCTCGATGCGTATACTCCGATGATTCTCCTGATACCGGGTATTTTTTCGATGTCGTTCGCGAAAGTGTTCGCCGCCGACTTCTTCAGCCGGGGTAAACCGTATGTGTCCATGTACGTTTCGGTCTTTTCACTGATAATAAACGTGATCCTGAATTTCATCCTGATCCCTCGCGACTGGATGGTCGGCACGCTTTTGATCGGCGGGATGAACGGCGCCGCGATTGCGTCCAGCGTCGCCTACACGCTGAGTTTCATTCTCTTCCTCATTCTCTATGTTCGCGAGTCGGGTGAAAAATCGAGAAATTTATTTATACCCAAACGTTCTGATTACCAAACAATCTGGTCGTGGCTGGTAATTTCCTGGAATAAACTCCCTAAAAAAAATCAGGTCGGGGACGCAACTGATGACAGGGAGGGGACCGATGTCTGACAAGCGAGACAGACAATCCCCGTCCGGGAAAAGGACGGTCGGAAAACTTCTCCTCATAAGTTATTTCTTTCCGCCGACCGCCGGGGGCGGCGTGTTCAGGCCGCTCGCGATGGTCAAGTACCTGTCTCAACTGGGCTGGGACATCACTGTCCTCGCGGCGACAAAACCGAAGCATTATCCATCGGATGAGGAACTCAGGAAAAATGTTTCACGTGAAACAAAAGTTGTACGTGTGCCCGTTGTGTGGGAAGGCAGCTGGTTTCGACGCCTTCTTGGCAAACTTGGACTCGGTTGGATTTCAAAGAGCCTTCTGACGCCCGATGAACGCATCTTCTGGGCCGAGAAGGCGTGTAACGAAGCTAAAAAGCTATACGCAGATCATAAATTCGATATTATATATGCGACCGGACCGCCGTTCTCGGTAATTCTCGCCGGACTCTGGCTGAAGCGAATGAAGGGCATAGACGCGAAGTTTGCGGCCGAATTCCGCGACCCGTGGACAATCTCACCGTACCTGTCTTTATCAAACCTGCACCAGAAGAGGTTCGCGGACGATACCGAGCGCGACATCATGGCGAAGGCCGATGCGGTGATCATGGTCACGCCGGGTTTCGCGAAAATGATGGCTGGGAAATATCCCGATGATGCTTCCAAAATTAAATGCGTGCAGAACGGATTCGATGAGGACGATTTCCAGGACCTTCCTGTCCGGGATGAATGGCGAAACGAGTCCTGCACTATCGTCGCGTCCGGGACTGTGTTCGGCAAGAACAACATGGACGATTTTGTCGCTGCGCTGGAAAAGATAAAGAAGGAAGATCAGTCGACCTGGTCGAAAATCGCCGTGCGGTTCCAGGGACTTCCCGATGTGCGGCTCAACAGGAGGCTGCTCGAATCCGGGCTGACCGAGCGGTGCAAGTCGAGGGGTTTCGTGACGCATGCCGAAAATATCAGGGACCTCGTCACCGCGGACCTCTTGATTCTGCCGGTTTCGCCGTCGCGCAACAGCGAGAGTCATATACCAAGCCGCACATACGAATATCTCGCCAGCGGCGCGCGGGTGCTCGCCATTTGTGAAGACGGCGATCTTTCCGAGCTTGTCGGAAGATTTCCACAGGTCAGGAGGGTCGTGCCGGGCGACATCGACGGTATCGTGCGTGAAATTAAAGACGTGGTCGCGATATGGGAGACAGGCGTATATTCATATATCCCGGACCCTAACGAGCTTCGCAATCTAACCAGGAAAGCCCGGGCGAAGGAGATCGACGTTATTTTCAGGAATCTGATTGGACAACGGGGGAAAGACCGATGACAAAAATTCTTTTCATAGCGCCGGGAAACAACCCGCACACGTGGAAATGGGTCGGATGGTTCGGACAACATTATCCCCGCGAGATCAGCCTGATCCCGTACCAGAGACCCGTACCGACAGGGAAGCTCGAAGGCGTCGAAATCATTGAGCCGGTAATCCCGGGGTTCAAAATCGCGTCGATCGCGAGCTGGACCGAAATTGGCAGGGTCCGGAGACTTGTAAGGGAGATCAACCCGAAACTTCTGCATGTTCTGTGGGCGTACGGGAGCGGTACGTACGGGGCGCGTTCTGATTTCCATCCGTTCGTCCTAAGCCCGTGGGGGACCGATGTCTACGACTACCCGAACCGTCCAGGTATCAAGGGAAATATTCAAAGGCGGCTTGTGCTCGAAGCGCTCGAATCGGCCGACCACCTGACCGCGTTAAGCAGGTTCCTCGGGGACAAAATCAAATCACTCGCCCCACGCAAACCGGTCGAGCTTTTGCCATGGGGTGTCGACACGTTATTTTTCGATCCCGCCACAATCGATTACCCGATGAAATTTCCGTGGCCGGACGGCGCTCCGCTTGGCGGCAGGACCGTGACGCTCGGATTTTTTAAAGGTCTCGAATATACGTACGGGCCGGATATATTAATCGATGCCGTTGCGCGCCTGGCTCCTAAAATGTCCGGATTGAGAGTGATCATGGCCGGGACCGGGTCGATGAAAGACCAATTGGCGCAGAAAGTGAAAGACCTTGAGATCGACAATCGTTTTTTATTCCCGGGACGAATCCCCGAGGAGGAGATGCCCCGGGCTTATGCCGCTATAGATATCTTTGTGATGCCGTCGCGATTCGAATCCCTCGGCGTAGCGGCGCTCGAAGCGTCGGCTATGAAAAAACCCGTCATTGTGACCGAGTATCAGGGCATGAAGGAAGTGATTATCGGGGGGAAAACCGGCCTGTTTATCGATCCCGGCGACGAAATGATGCTTGCTGAACAAATTATGAAACTCGACAATGAGCCGCTGCTGAGAACGAAGCTTGGGGAAGCGGGACGTCAGTTCGTGAAGGAAAATTTCGAGTTCGAGATGTTGATGGAACGAGCGGACAAATTTATCTCGCGCATCATCGATAAAAAGTGACACCTCATCTAACTGACAATCAATCCGCTCCATAACTGTCGCGGTTCTGTTGGTTTGGTTGTTTTGGATTACAGGGAAGGGGAACACAACAGAACCGCGACAGTTATGGAGCGGATTTCTCCGATTTAATTACGCGGCTGACGTGTTACCGTAAAAAATATGTCCGATTTTGATAAAATTGCCCCGGACTGCAAATGCTGAAGCGTGTCGACATTGATAAAAATCTTATCCCGAAAGAGCCGCCGCGTCTCAGACGTACGCTCTGGTGGATTTTCATCGTCACTTTCGTAATTTATCTGATCCCGAGCCCTGTTGGTCCCGGACATTTTCTGCTGATTAAGTCGATGGCGTTCAGTTGGAACGATCAGGCCCGCGTTGCGACAGTCGAGAGCCTCGCGGAGCAGGGAACGATGGCGGTCGATTACACGAAGTGGGGCTGGTTCTCAGGCGACACTGTGTTTCTCAGGGAGCACTGGTACTCGACAAAGCCTCCGACTTTAAGCGCCCTCGGAGCGGCGATCTATGTCGCCTACCGCGGAATGATCAAGGGTGTCACCGGACACGAGATAACATATATAAATAATGAAGACATCATCTACCCGATGCTGGTCCTGACGACGAACGTATTCACATTCGCGCTTCTGCTCGTATATTTTTTCCGTTCCCTGCATCTTGTCGACCTGACAAATCGCGCGAGATGGTGGCTGTTCTGGGCGCTCGCGGTCGGGACGCTGTACCCGGCATACACGTCGGTGTTCAACAACCACACGGTTGCCGGAGCGCTTATTTTTATCGGTTTTTATTACGTGATCAAGTACCGGCTCGGCGGCGCGGTTAGATGGTGGGAGGCTATGTTCGCGGGACTGATGGTCGGGTTTGCGGGCGTGAACGACTACACCGGCGCCTTGCCGTTTCTGTTATTTATCTATTTTATTCTCGCCATTACCGACCTCGGGTTTGTATCTATTCCCACCCCTGCGAAAAATGAAAAGGGCGCCATCGCGGTCTGGGCACTTGCATCTATTGCCATGCTCGCGATGCTCCGATTCAGGCTCGGAACAACAACGACCGCCGTCCTTCTTGTAGCCCCGTTTGTATGCGGTTTTGCCCTGTCGATTTACCTCTGGATTAAAAAACGTCCCATGACCATCCTTTGCCTCGTCGGGATTACCCTTCCCGTAATCGCGCACCTGTTTTTAAATTCGAAGATTACGGGGAACTGGCTGCCTACTTACATCCAATCTGACGTCTACATCGCGACTCCGCCCGGCTATTTCGGCGAGGTGCTGACTCCCGAGCAGTCCAGGATGAATAATCTGAAATACTGGCTGTACATAGGGACCGGGTTGTTCGGCATCAGGGGAGTGTTTCTATACACGCCGACACTTCTCATGGGACTGGTTTCCTCTTTCGCCATATTCTTCACGAAGGGACATCGGTTCAGGCTTGAGGCGCTCGCGCTGATACTCTCGGTCATCGCCGGATGGGGATATGTCCTGTTTGTCGCGTCGACAAATTTCGGCGGGACGAGTTACGGGTTCCGGTACGCGCTGGTCGCGACGCCGATCCTCATTTTCTTCTGCCATAGATATTTCCAGGATTGGGACAACAGGATCACACAGGCGATTTTCCGCAACGCTGTCGCATGGGGAGCAATAGTCGGACTTATTGCAATTCCTTACCCCTGGGGAATATCGGGAGAGCTTCCATCGACGCTGAATAGTATTGTGTGCAATATGGAATATATAACGCTGAATGTGCTTCGATTTTTATCGTAATAAAAAAAGCCCCGGCCCGGGGCTTGTCCTGTCGATTTGTCCTGGAAATTTATTTTCGGCTTCTTGACGGCATGAAAACGTCCGGTGTGATGCGTTCAGTCAGGTTCGAAAATGCCAGATTTCCGACAAGGAAATTATCTTCCTCCCCTTCAACCACGGCCAAAATCCTGAGCTCGCAATAATATGTCGACTCGAGAAAGCTGGCGTCACGGCATGCCATCCCGAATGCCCTGGCGCATTTCGATCCGACCGGTTTCCATAAATCATGGGGAGTATCCTTAACCAGCTGCACCTTTAAAATGTTTCGATATGTTTTGAAGCTCTCGATTGTGATGCGTTCCTCGGGAAGGAGGAAATTTTCGTATTTTAGATTTCTCGGTACACCTTCGACCACCCTCACTTCGACGGCCTGTCGTTCGTTAGACGGAGCCTGGTACGGTGTGTCCATCCAGTTCTGGAATCCTATTTCGATCTGTTCGTTCGTGATCGATTTTTTCAGGCAGCCGGGCGATGTCATTACGAGGATTGCGAGGGAAATTGAAATTAGAACGCGGATCGGGTTCATGTCTTGCTCCTTCACTCGGGATAAAGGAGATTTTAGCAGGTTAGGGCACAGTGGGCAAATAGTAATTTTATGCGGGAGTATGCCTGCCTGCAAAACGGAACTCACCCGGAGACGATCTTGTCGATAACGCGGAGCAGGTTTTCGGCTCGAACAGGTTTTACGAGGTAATCATCGGCTCCAGCCTTTATGGCTTTCATTATGTTGACTTTATCCGATTCCGCGCTGATTGCGATGATCTTAATGTCGGCATTGATCGCTTTCACGGCCATGATCGCATTGTAACCGTCAAGCACCGGCAGGTTCAGGTCCATCAGGACAATTGCGGGATGGTACGCATGGACCTTCTTAAGGGCTTCGATCCCATTAACCGCAATCCCGACAACTTTGAAACCGTGCGAACTGAGGAGTCCGGACAGGGCGTGAGTAATGACCGGAGAGTCGTCTACAATCAGGATGCCTTCAAGGGTTGTTGTACTGGATTTAGACATATTCACACATTTCCGTTAGCCGGCTTTTTTCGTCGGTATCAACGATTCCAACACTTGCAGCAGCCGAACAGGGTGACCGGTTTTGAGATATATTCATCCGCGCCGTACTGAATCGCCCAGAGGATCGTCTGCTCTTCAAGCTGCGTGCTCATAATAATGATCCTGGTCTCAGGGAATTCGTGCTTGATTTTCTGGGACGTTAACAGTCCCTCCATGTCAGGCAGCGTAAAATCTATCATTACCAGGGATGGTTTCAGGGTTCTCACCAGGTTGACAGCTTGCTTGTATTCTGACGTGGTCCCGACAATCTCGAACCCGTATGGCTTGAGCAGGAGCGACAGGTTCCTCTGAAGCGCCTGCGATTCGTCGACAATTACTATCCCATGACCTGACGGAACCCCTTTG